>ENA-UONT01000731-UONT01000731.1-human-gut-metagenome-genome-assembly--contig:-CS20-NODE-731-length-34933-cov-32.379064_pt1 | contig 34933 bp, 32 predicted proteins | sample MGYA00242459_ERZ724006 | MGnify/ENA metagenome assembly ERZ724006 | reverse complement strand
TTTGGGATTCTATTCCACTGTGGGCGGTCACATTGATCGGCGGGCTGCTGATTACAGTGCTGTCGTTCACGATGATTCTGACCGTCTACGGCAGAATGTTCAGCCTGTGGATGTACGCAGCCATTGCGCCGATACCGCTGTCTACCTTTGCGGGTGAACCCACCAGCAGCGTGGGCAAAAACTTCATCCGCAGTTACGCAGGTGTATGTTTGCAGGGCGTGGTGATTGCACTGTCCTGCATTATTTTCTCTGCCATATCGTCCAGCCCACCCGCCGTGGATACCGGTGCATCCGTTGTCACCGCTGTTTGGACCTATGTCGGGGAACTGGCATTCAACCTGCTCGTACTGGTGGGAGCCATCAAGGGCTGTGACCGCATCGTGAAAGAGATTATGGGATTGTAAAGCAAAAGCGACGCACCATTATGGTGCGCCGCAAATATTATGCCTGATGATAGAGAATCCATTCCAGCAAATCCGCTGCCTTTGCACGACCGCTTGCAATTTGCAAAATAATGTCAATCAGTTCTTCCTGCGTGTAGTCAAGTTCAATTCCGTTAATTGCCAGAAAAACCAGCATAACGTGGGCACCGATGCGCTTGTTGCCATCTACGAATGGGTGATTGCAGACTAAGCCAAATCCAAGCTGTGCCGCCTTTGCCTGCACGGATGGATATAGATACTACCCGCCGAATGTGGCAAAAGGCGCATTCAAAGCAGATTCCAATAAACCATCGTCACGGATACCGGCAGTACCGCCAAACGTCTCCAACAGAGCATTATGCAGCCTTAAAACCTGTTCTTTGCTCAGCGTTTTCATTTGGCAAGTACCTCATAGGCTTGCTTGTTTTTGGCAATCAGACGCTTGGAGATTTCAAGAATGTCCTCGTCTTTAGCCTGTTGCTCGTCCTCGACCTGGCTGAATTCCATTAGCACATAACGCGGGACATTATTCTTTAAGATGACCGCTGCGCCGTTCTCATCAACCATTCGCGCTACACGGGAAAAATTCTGGTTGGCCTCCGTGATGGATACAAGATTGTCTGTGTTAATAACCATAATGCAACGCCTCCTTTAAGTATAGTATACATGAATTGTAGGAGAAATTCAACCTATTTAATAAAGAAAGAGGGAATGCTTTATAGAAATCAAAATACCGAAAGAAGTCCGCGACTACCACGAAAATATCTTTTTCGGGCTGAACACGCGGCAGTTCATCTGCTCGGTGCTGGCGGTCGGCGTAGCGGTGGGCATTTACTTTGCCTTGCAGCCGTATGTCGGCACCGAAGAAATCGGCTGGATGTGCATTTTAGGTGCCGCGCCGTTTGCCGCCTGTGGGTTCTTTACCTACCACGGTATGACCGCCGAACAGGTGCTGTGGGCGTGGTTCAAGTCTGAAATCCTCTGCCCGAAACGCCTTGTGTTCAAGTCCGACAGTTACTACTACGAAGCCATGCAGCCCGCCATCCGTGCGGGCATAAAGCGAAAGAGAGGTTTGCCTATGAAGAAAAACACACATGACAGCGAGGAAACCGCTTGATTAAAACCCTGTCGAAAGCGCAGAAGATGGAACGCGAAAAGTTCCGTATTCCGCGCAGTGTACAGGACGCCATCCCCATCCGCCGTATCTTTGCGGATGGGATTTTCCAAGTCGGCAACCAGTATTCCAAAACATGGTCTTTTACCGACATCAACTACGCCATCGCCAGCAAAGAGGACAAAACATCCATGTTTCTCGACTATTCGGAACTGCTGAATGCTCTCGACTCTGGCGCATCTGCGAAAATCACGATTTATAACCGCCGCATCAATAAGGCCGAGTTCGAGCGCAGCGTCCTACTGCCTGACAAGGATGACGGCTTGGACGAGTACCGCCACGAGTTCAATCAGATGCTGACCGCCCAAGTGACCGGCACCAGCAACAGCATCGTGCGGGAGCGCTATCTGACCGTAAGCGTGGTAAAGCGCAATGCGGACGAGGCCCGCAGTTACTTTGCCCGCGTTGGCACGGATCTGGTGACGCACCTTGCGCAGCTTTCCTCGGTGGCAACCGAACTGACGCTGACCGAGCGTCTGCATATTTTCCGCGACTTTTTCAAGGCCGGGGAACAGGCTGCGGCGGAGTTCAACATCCATAAACACGCCAAACGCGGTCAACATTTCAAAGACTGGTTCTGCCCCGACAGCATGGAATTTGCCGCCGACCATTTCAAGCTGGACGCACGGTATGGCAGGGTGCTGTATTTGCAGGACTATGCCAGCTACATCAAGGACAGCTTTGTGTCGGAACTCTGCGACCTTGACCGCGACTTAATGTTGTCTATTGACATTCTGCCGGTTCCCACAGACGAGGCTGCCCGCCAGCTGCAAAGCACGCTGCTGGGCGTGGAAACGAACGTAGCCAACTGGCAGCGCCGCCAGAATGCAAATAACAATTTTACAGCTACGATTCCCTACGACATGGAACTCCAGCGCAAGGAAACCAAGGAGATGCTCGATGATCTGACCACCCGCGACCAGCGGATGATGTTCGGGCTGGTGACGCTGGTGCATTTGGCCGACAGTAAAGAGCAGCTCGACAGTGACACCGAAACGCTCTACTCCACGGCGCGCAAGCACCTGTGCCAACTTTCCACGCTGCGCTGGCAGCAGAAAGACGGGCTGGACACGGTGCTGCCTTACGGTCTGCGCAAAATCCAAGCCCTGCGCACCCTTACCACAGAAAGCACCGCCGTGTTGATTCCGTTCCGCGCGCAGGAAATCATGGAGCCGCACGGTCTGTACTATGGGCAGAACGCCGTCAGCAAAAATATGATCGTGGCGGATCGCCGCTTGCTGCTCAACGGCAACAGCTTCCGTTTGGGCGTTTCGGGTTCCGGCAAGAGCATGAGCGCCAAGGAAGAAATCGTGCAGATCGCGCTTTCCACCGAGGATGACATTCTCATTCTCGACCCGGAGTCGGAGTTCGGCTATCTGACCGAAGCCCTTGGCGGTGAAGTCATCCGCATCTCGGCCACGTCAGACACCCACATCAACGCGCTGGATATGGACCGCGCCTACGGTGATGAGCGCAACCCCATCGTCAGCAAGTCGGAGTTTGTGCTGTCGCTGTTCGAGCAGCTCATCGGTGACGGCATGGTGACGGCGAAAGAAAAGTCCATCCTCGGCCGCTGCACCGAGCAGGTGTACCTGCCCTACATTCGCAACGGCTATAAAGGCACACCGCCTACGCTGCAGGACTTTTACCGTCTGCTCCAGATGCAACCGGAACCCGAAGCGCAGGGGCTGGCGCTGTCGTCCGAGTTGTTCATTACCGGCACACTGAACACCTTTGCCCGGCACACCAATGTGGACACGCAGGCAAGAATCATTGCCTATGACATCCGCGAACTGGGCGAGCAGCTTATGCCGCTGGGTATGCTGGTGACGCTGGATGCGATTTATAACCGCGTCATCCAGAACTGGAAGAAAGGCCGCAGAACGTGGATTTTCTGCGATGAGTTTTACATTTTGTTCCGCTATGAGTACAGCGCCAATTTCTTTTACAAACTGTGGAAGCGCATCCGCAAGTACAACGGACTTGTGACCGGGCTGACGCAGAATGTGGACGAACTGCTGCGCTCCGACACCGCCCGCCTGATGCTGGCAAACTCGGAATTTCTGGTCATGCTGAACCAGAGCGCCACCGACCGCGCGGAACTGGCGAAGCTGTTGAACATCTCGGACAACCAGCTTGGCTACGTCACCAATGTCCCTGCAGGCTGCGGGCTGATTCGCTGCGCGGGCAACATTGTTCCATTCACCAATTCCTTCCCGAAGGATACAAAGCTCTATAAACTGATGTCGACCAACCCGTCCGAGAAAAAGGAGTAAAGCCATGCAATATAAAAATAAAGGACCGCCGAAGCGATCCTCTATTGTGCGACAAATTTTAAGTTGTAAAGTTCTTTACCTATACCAGATATCAATTTATTTCTACTATCGAATTTATTGATCAAAATGAAAATTTAGTTTTTCATTTAAGTTAACCACAGTTGTCTCTTCCCACAATAATTTAAATTATTCATTTCACTTATCCAATTTTTTAGCTAAAAACTTTCTAAATATCACGATATGAATTTGGATAAATACATCTACATCTAAGACAAATAGGTTCCGAACATGTTGTATTATGTGCGCATACTGTGCCATTTTTTTTCTTTATGGAATCCGCATTATATTTTGAAGACACATCCCAATGTTGCTTTATATATCCGTTAGGTATCATAAGTTCTGATGTGGCTTGTATTCTTTTTAAAAAAGAATGATAATACGAATCCGTTCCATGATGTGGAATCTTAATCACATCATAACAAGAATGCAGCTTAACAAGGCCATCTCGATTCTTTTCAATAAATGACCAATTCCTTTTCTTACCAAAATCTCCAGTAAAAAGGATATTTCTGTTGGCTTTAAAATTTTGAAAAACTATACTTATCTCGTTTCCAAATCTTGTTAATCTATATTGAACGTTATTGTCATAGTTATAACCATACAAATCGTCAAAAGTCCTCTGTGCATCCAAATATTCTTCTCGCAATTCATTGAATTGAACCTCATAGTTCTCAATAATACCATCGTTACCATTTGCCAGAGCAATAACTATTGCATTGAGTCGATTTGCTATTTTTTCGATTCTTTCTAAATTCGCTTCACCTAGCTCAACCTGTAGTTTTTCAAACATACTTTGTGCCTTTCTAGCCACATATTTTTTTTCAGGCCACAAGGCAATATACTGATCATTGTGAAATTTCACACCTCGAGAAATGAAATGAATACGACTACGTCTAGTGCAAATGGTTTCCAGAAAATCAATTATTGTGTTCTCTCCAAGAATTACACTTCTTGTAAAAATACCCCTAAGCAACGTCAATGAAGTTACATAAACACTTCCGGGCATGTTCCACACATCAGAAATATAGACATTGTTAAATCTATGTGGAGTGGTAGTAGCCATATAAATAGCCCCATTAAAATGATCATCATGATAATGAGTCAAAAGAAAATCTTTTTTTTCATTCATATCGGCAATAATGTTATCAAATCTATTTGTTTTATCATTTCCAGACCAAGAAGAAGAGTGAATACCAAAATCAACATATAAATCAACTTGATTTGCTTCTCTTAATCTAAAGCAGTCCCCAAAACCACATTCATACATTCTGATTTCCATGTGTACATTCTCCTTATTCCTTTTTGTATATCTATCACAAGTAGTTTCATTCGTTTCTCCTTTACACATAAAAATTCCGATTTCTAGACCTGTTTTAATGCTGCCAAATATTGTTTTCCAAATCCCGCAGACTCTGAAATATATTTTTATTATACATCGTCTGTTTTTCCTTTGCAAACCGATTCCGAGAAAGGACACCCTATGATAAAATTTCACCGCATCCTGCTTTTACCCCTTGCCGCAGTTTTTCTTGCAAGCACCGCTGGCATTGCCCGCTATGCCGCCGACTCCTGTACGCAAGCGCGAATGTATCGGCAGCTTGCCGCGCAGACAGAGAAATTCCCCGATGACGCTGCGTCAACGGGGAATAATTTTTTGCCGCAGTATCAGGCGCTGTACGCGCAAAACAGCGACCTCGCCGGGTGGATACAGATTGACGGAACCAACATCAACTACCCGGTCATGCAGTCAAAGCATGACCCCGACTTTTACCTAAAGCACAACTTTGAAAAAGCTGACTCCCCGCACGGCTGCCCGTATGTGCAGGCAAACTGCGACCTGCAAACGCCATCCGACAACATCCTTGTGTACGGACACAACATGAAGGACGGCACCATGTTCTCTGACCTGCTGCAATACAAGCGCGAATCCTTTTGGGAGCAGCACGGAATTATCCAATTTGATACCCTGACGGCACAGGCAGAATATACCGTGATGGCGGTATTTCGGGGCGAAGCGGAGGATCTGTTTGCCTATTATCAATGTACCGATACCGAAACACCGCAGGAGTTTGCCGCCTATGTGGACGCCTGTAAGAACGCCGCCCTGTACGAAACCGGCGTGACGGCTGCTTATGGGGACAAGCTGATTACGCTGTCCACCTGCGACGACTCCGGCAAAAACAGCAGGGTGGTCGTTGTGGCAAAGCGTACATCCGAACCGAGGTGAGAGTATGAGAACGCCAAAAGAGAATAAACAAAAGCTCCGCGACCGCACCCCCAAAAGTACGGCGGGGACGATACCAAAGGCCGCCCTAAAAGCGGCGTGGATAAAAACAAAAGAGCAAACCCGCACCGCCGCGCATGAAAATGACACCGCCCCCCGACAGCAGGAACTGACAGATCTTGCAGGTTCGGCGGCGGAACAGGCGGCTGCGTTTGTGTGGCATCAGGGGCGGAAATTGGCAGAAACCCAAGCCCGACAGCACCGCCAAGAAAAAGCTGCCGTCCGCGCCCACGCCGCCAATGAGCGCGGTGTCAGCCCGAAACAAGCCGAGTGCGGCACGCTGCCCGATGCGGCGCACCGCCCGCGCCGTGGGGCAGATTTGCCCCGACAGCGGGCGAAAGAAAAAGCCATCACCGCCAAGACCGCACCGCGCGATATTCGCGGCGTGACCCAAAGTCAGCGCTGGACACGCACCGCCGCAAATGAAACGGTGCGGAACATAACGAACCAAGCGCAAATGCAGACCCGCACACGCCAAGTGCAGATTGCTATCCAGAAAGCCGCCAGCAGCACCCGCAAGACAGTTGCGGCGGTACGCTCGGCTATCCGGAACTTTCTTGCCGATTTGCACAGCCTTACAGCGATTCTTGCAGCGGGCGCAGGTGCGGCACTGGGCATTGTTATCGTCATCAGCCTTGTGGCGTTTGTATCCGGTTCGCCTTACGGCATTTTCTTTGCCGCCGATGCCCCCAACGCAGCGTCCGTCACCGTGCGCGAAGCCGTAGACACCCTGACCGAAGAATACCGCGACAGACTGGAAGAAATCTCCGACACCGTACAGCACGACCGCCAAGACATTACAGCCAACGATGATGTGTTCTACATTCGTTGGCAGGATGTTCTGGCGGTCTTTTCTTCGTATGTTTCGGGCAATGAGCAGGGCGCACCCGTTGCGGCGCTGACAGAGGAACAGGTGGACAAGCTGCGGGAAATTATGTGGGCAATGAACGCAGTGGACTACACTACCCGTGCAGAAACCGCTGTTATAGAAACGACGGACAAGAACGGAAAGCCTACCACCGCAACCATAACCGAAACGGTTCTTGTAATACGTCTTACCCACAAAACGCCGGGCGAAATGGCGGCAGATTATCATTTTACCGCCCGCCAGAACACCTATTTGCAGCTCCTGCAAGACCCGCAGTATGAGGAACTGTGGGCGGAATTGCTCGGCGGCTTTGAGCAGGGCGGGGGAGAAGTCAGGTCTCCTGATGGTACACGCGCCCCAACTGGCACGCTGCAATGGCCGCTGCCGGTTGCGGGTACGATTACCTCGCAGTTCGGTCACCGTGTAGACCCAATCACTGGAGAGGTCAGTTCCCACACTGGCACCGACATTGCCTGTGCCGAGGGTACGCCAATCCTTGCCGCCGCAGACGGCATCGTCACCGTTGCCAACGGTCTTGACAGTTGGGGCGGCAGCTACGGTTACTACATCCAAATCGACCACGGCGGCGGGCTGGAAACACTGTACGCCCACTGTTCGTCCATCTGCGTCACCACCGGTCAGCAGGTGCAGGCGGGAGAGGTTATCGGATATGTCGGGCATACCGGGCGGGTGACGGGGAGTCATTTGCATTTAGAGGTACATGTAAACGGAAGCAGGACAGACGCAATGAGGTATTTCGGAATGTAAATTGTAAAGAAAAACATGTGAATTTTTGAACGAGTGTCCATGCTGCGGTTGAATCACCGGATTGGTATGCAACAATGCCTTGATAAATTTCCGGGGCCATTTTCTTCTATCACCCCGAAGGGTAAGGAGAAAACAGCGGACGGTTTGTAAACGTAAGAAAAAAGAAATTAAATTATAGCAGTAAGACTTTGAAAATCGCCATTTGAAAAGCATCCACACAACGCCGCTATAATGCCAAGTAGAATGATTCGGCGATGCTGCTACTGCTTTGCTTATTGCTGCTCGGAAAAATAGAGTCCCAGGTTTTCCTCGATGCGCTGGACGGCGGTGTCCAGGTCAATCTCGTTGCCGTAGTAGTCAAACGCAGCCTCATGCGTTACATCATAAATCGTGGCAGAGCTGACGGACGGCGCGCCCAGCTCTTCGATCAGGGAATCCCAATCGCAGGTCAGCGGGTCGGCGGCGTAGGTCTGCTCCCCGTCCGCGATGGTCTGCGCCAGATAGGCGTTTTCCACATCCCGCTGTACCGAGAAGCCCTTGTAGAGGGAATTCAACTGCACAACGGGGTCTGTCAGCATGATTTGGACAAAAGCTTTTGCCAGTGTGGGGTTGGCGGCGTTAGCCGGGATGGAAACGATCTCTTTGGCCTCAAAGCCGCTGCCGGGCAGCGGCCGGATGGCAACGGCGGGGTAGCTCCAAAACAGCTTCAGCGCGTCGGAACGGCTGCTTACAACGCCGGTACCGCAGGGGTAACTCCCCTCGGCCACCTTGATCAGGCTCATGGCAAACTCCGACTGGGCCACGCTCTGTCCGTTGCCGCTGGCCATCACATACTCGTTGGTTTGGGCGGTGATCTGCTGGCCATCGATCATCTCTCTGGTGGATTGCAGGAATGCGCGCAGCGCGTCCTCGTCAATGCGCTTCTCCTCCGGGAAGAGCCCGGCGCTGGAGGCAATATAGAAGGAATCAAAAATATCCTCGTAGGAGGTGTTAAAAATCAGGCTTTGCTCCTGATAGAGCGCGGCCAGCGACGCCAGCGAGGCGTAGTCATCCACGTTGATCTCGCTGCTGCCGCTTACAAAAACCGGCACGCGGAACACCGACGGATAGGCGTAGGGCCTGCCGTCCAGCGAGTAGGCGGTCAGGATGTTTTCATAGTATCCGTCCATCGAAACAACACCATCCAGCGACGCCAGCACACCTTTCTCCATCAGCGAACGGATGGGCAGGCCGTCCAGAAAAAGCACGTCGGGCGCTTCACCGGCCAGCAGACGGGTGTTTAGATTCTTGATGATATCCTCGTCGGAAAGGGCCTGGCTGGTGGCATCGCGGCCAAATTCCAACTGAACGTCACAATCCGGGTACTGGTTGGCAAAGACCGCGGCGGCGCTGCGGATGACATCGCTGTCCTCCAGCGCCCAAATATACAGGCTTTGCGCTGCCTGTGTGGGCAGGGTGGCGTCCAACCGGATCAGGACAGTCAGCGGCGCGCCGTTCTGCAGGCAGGACACCAGGAAGGCGGCATCCCCCAGCGGGAGAATCTCATAGTCGGTGGTCTGCGGTGCGGCGTAGACAAAGCCTTTTTCCTGCACCATGGCCTGCTTGACCGAGGAACCAAAGCCCGCCTGAAAAACTCCGTCCATGGTGAGGAAAACAATCTGCTGGTTCTCGCCGTCCACCGCATAGGCGGCCACCTCCTGTGCCTCAGGAACAATCGCAAAGGAATCGGCCTTTTCACCGGAAGGAAGCGCATAGACATCCATCGTTCCGGCATTCCGGTTGCGCAGATACAGCCGGTTGCCCGATACCGCAAAGGTATAATCCACAACGCTGGGACGGATCGTGGCGGAAATATCCCCGATCTGCCCGTCCACAATCTGCAGAACACAGCTTCCTGCGCCGTCCGCCAGGCAGACGACCGCATACCCCGGGGCGGCGGCAAAGTCGGTGATGTAGGGCGCGGTGCCGCCGGCAGGCGGCGTATCCGTCAACACTGTGCGGACGCTTCCCTGCGAATCGACGCGGTAGAGCGTCAACGCGCCGCCGGTCTCGGCGGCGGCCACCCACCACCGGCCGCTGCCGCCGTAACAGGCGGTCAGCGTTTCCACCTGCGTTTTGTCCAGCCCGTCCAGAAAGGCTTGTACGGTGGAGGGATCGATGGTTTCCCAGCCATCCCCCGTCCAGGAAAACGCCGCTGCGGTGTTTTGGGCGTCATTATACAGCGATAACGTGGGAACGCCGTCCAGCATCTGTAGCTTGGCGGGAGCGAAGCCGCTGTCCACCGCGGGGGTGACCTCCGTCTGGGTGTATTTTCCCGTGGCGTACTTCGTTTGGGAGGCCGTTCCCGGCTCCTCGGTTGAAGGAACGGCGGAACACCCTGCCAGCGCCAGCAGCAAAGCCATGAGGGCGGCCAGCGGCGCAAGCCGTGATCGAATTCGGTTCATACAAATTCCTCCTGACGGGGCGGCGGCGCAGGCGGCCGCTGCCCTGGCAATTTTGGTAATACCACTGTACCACACAAAACCTGAAAAAATCCTGAATGCGCCTGCGGCTCTTTCCGGTCTTGGTTGCGCTCCGGGAGAATTTGTGCTATAAATTAAATAATCTGCCGCTTTTGATACGGCCTGCGAGATATGCCCCGGGAGGTAGAATACATGAACTTGCTAGTGATCGAAGATGACCGGAAACTGAACCGGATGCTGTGCGAAATCCTTGAAAAAGAGGGCTACACGGTGAAAGCCTGCACCGACGGGGAGGAAGGCGCTTACTATCTGCAGCAGAACGCCTACGACCTGGCGCTGGTGGACTGGATGCTCCCCGGCGAAAGCGGGCCGGACATCCTGCGGGAAAGCCGCCGCAAGGGAATCATGACGCCGGTGGTGATGCTGACGGCGCTGACCGCCGTGGAAAACAAGGTGACCTGCCTGGATGCCGGCGCCGACGACTATCTGGGTAAACCCTTTGACAGCCGGGAGCTGTTGGCCCGTGTCCGGGCCAACCTGCGGCGGCAGGCCCCCATCGAGGAGCTGGTGGTGCTGCGGTACGGGGATCTGGTGTACGACACCAAGGCGCTGCTGCTGGCCTGTGGCCGGGAGGAGATCGCGGTCTCCAAAAAGCTGGGCCTTATGATTGAACTGTTTATGAAAAGCAAGGGTCAGGCGCTGGCACGAGCCACCCTGTTTGCCCGCGTATGGGGCGCGGACGCCGACGTGGAGGAGGCCATTCTGGACAATTACATCGGCTTTTTCCGCCGGCGGCTGGCCCAGATCCACTCCAAGATGAGCCTGCGGACCGTTCGAGGTGTTGGGTATGCCCTTGTGGAAGAAAAAGAAGGCCGCTGAACCGGCCGCGCCGTTGGACGTTCTGCGGTGGAAGATCGTAGCGGTGAACATCCTGTTTGCCGCCATGGTGGTGGCTACCCTCTGTTTCGTGGCCGCCCGGCAGGGAAAGAACGCCCTGGAGGAGAAGCATAGGCTGGCCTTCGCCTCCCTCTGTTCCGCCCTGGAACAGCCGATCCTGGAGACACAGACCATCGACCATAAGGCAATCTACAGCAGCGCGGTGGAAAACCGCCTGGTGCCCGCCTTATTCGAGAAGGGAGCCCCCATCGAGAATCCCTACCTGCAGGGCGATGATGCCGCACCGCTGCTCACTCTCAGCGAACCAATGCTGGAAGAGGCGCGGCAAAGCGTGGATGGGCAGAACGGCCTGTGGGCCAAAACGGTTGTCCGGCAGGCATACACCCTGCGGGACGGGAGTGCCCTCTGGTTTGCGGAATACTGTGCAATCCCCACGGCCAGTGGGAATTGGATCGAGATGTACCTGTTTCAGGATGCCGCGACCTTCCGGCAGGAATGGGGCAGGATGCAACTGTTGTACGTAGCGGTGGCGGCGGGCGGCGTGCTGGCTTTGGGGGCGCTGGCCTTTGCGCTGACCGGCTGGGCCATGCAGCCCGCCCGGCGGGCCGAGCGGATGGAGCGGGAGTTTTTGGCGGCGGCCAGCCACGAGTTGAAAAGCCCGCTGGCAGTGATCATCACCAGCGCCGAACTGCTGCCTTCCGGCGGCGAGGAGGCAAAATACCGCGCCAACATTCTGTCAGAAGCGCACCGGATGGCGCAGCTGGTGCAGGAGCTTCTATCCCTTTCCCGTCTGGAGACCGCTGCCCGTCAGATCATGCCGGCAAAGCTGGACACCGAGGCCTTTCTCTGGGAAGTTTACGAGACATGGCAGCCGGTGGCGGCAAAGGCCGGTGACCGGCTGACCCTCCGCCTGCCGGACGGCGCGCTGCCGCCCATTCGGGCAGACGAGGACGCGCTGAAGCAGGTGATGGCCATTCTGTTGTCCAACGCCGTTCAGCACACCCCCAGCGGTACGCAGATCGAACTTTCCGCCGTGGCGGCGGGGCGAACGGTCTGCCTGTCGGTGGCCGATACGGGGCCGGGCATTGCGGATAAGGAACGGGCTTTCCAAAAGTTTTATCGCGCAGACCCGCAAACCGGCGATGCCAGCCTGGGTCTGGGCCTGAGCATCGCGCAGAAGCTTGTGGCGCTGCATCACGGCAGCATCACGATCCGGGATACGCCGGGCGGCGGCGCTACGCTGCAGGTCACGATCCCACAGGCGTGATATTGGCAGAATCCACAACCGTTTGTCGCATCATTGTAAAAAGTGCTGTGAGAGCCTTTTGGTTTTCTCACAGCACTTTTTGTGTACATACCGAACAAGAAATCACTCGTCGGCATCGTCGATTTTCGATGAAAGAAACGCGCGTTTTCGCTCGAATGAGCACTTTGATATGAAATCCGTGCTATAACAAGGGCAATTTACGGAATAGGATGTGAATCGCCAATATGCAGATAGTAGAATTAGAAATGGTTCCTCTTTCTCTTCGACCGGTATTGCAGCGACTTTATGATATGAAAACTACGCAGTCTGCTCTGCGTGAAGGAGTACTGTTTTCCACCAAGAGAAACAACTACTACTATGATACAGGCACCGGAAAGGTAATTGTGTTGGACGATGATACCAGCTACATTTTCCGCGTATTGTTTGACCCCACGTTGAGCGCCGAAACATTTTTGATATCACTGACAAAAGTCGATCCTAATGCAGTGAAAAACCTCCTACAGACAATTGACGCAGAGCGCTTGTTCCAGCGACCGCCGCTTTTGAGCATGGGAAAAGAAATGGCGGCGGGTGTAACCGATACGGAGCAGAAAGTTGAACAAATCATTCTTGAAGTGACGGAGCAATGTAATTTCCGCTGCAAATACTGCGTCTACTCAGAGGATTTCTCAGGGAACCGTGATTTTGGGAATCGGCGGATGCCGACAGAAATTGCCTTTAAGGCAATTGATTGGGCGTTGGAAAACAGCGGCGCTAAACTGGCAATTACTTTCTACGGCGGCGAGCCGTTGCTCAACTTTAAGCTGATGAAAGCTGTGATTGAGAGGTCTCAGGCCAAGAGAGGGAACAAAGAGATTGTTTATAGCTTTACTTCCAATATGTCGCTCATGACACGCGAAATCGCCACCTATCTGGCTCAAGTTCCGAACTTATATATTATGGCCAGTATCGACGGCCCACGCACTGTCCACGACGCATATCGTGTGTACACAAATGATGCCCCCACGTTTGAAGACAGCATTGGCGGTCTTCGAATTTTGGCGGATGCCTACGCAGGTTCCCACATGCCGGTTAATATAAACGCTGTGTTGACACCTCCATTTGGATTTGAAAAGTTGGAGCAGGTAAATGCATACTTCGAATCGCTGGACTGGCTTCCGGCAACCTGCCATGTAAATATTACTTATCCATCGTATGGAACTTGTCCTGGCTTGGATGAGTATTACGACAAAATCACCGGCAATCCCAAGTATGCTCTTCATGGTATGTGCAACCCCCTTATGATATGGCAACAGCGCAAGGCAGAAACCGACGGGCTTGACGCCTACAAAGCCAGAAACATATATTACCATTCGATCTTTGACGACTTGGTTAAAATCAACAATCGCATTATCGTTGATGAACCTACACTGCGCCGGGGATTAAATGGATGCTGCGTGCCAGGAAAGAAAAGACTGTATGTCACGGCAACCGGAGAATATAAAGCCTGCGAACGGATCGGCTCCAGCCCTTCGATTGGTAATGTGGACGAAGGTGTTGATCGAGAACTGATCGTGAAAAAGTATGTTGAGGAATTTGCGGCGCAGTCAAAAGACATCTGCGATAAGTGTTGGGCTTACAATCTGTGCAGGGTATGCTATGCAGGCGTTTGCAATGAAAACGGGTTGGATATGGGGCTGAAAAACGAGGCATGCCGCGCTTCAAGGTCAGTTGCACTAAATAATCTGGCTCTCTACCATGAACTGATGGAAGAAAATCCAGAAGCGCTCAACTGCTTAAAAGATGCAGTGATTGAGTAACTGCGGTACAATAGGCATTTTGCCTGTTTGTATAGATTCTAAGAGAGAGGAGGAGCTATTATGAGCGTCGTAGATCCCATCTTTGGTCGTACTGCAGTTAATGCGGCGAGCAGCTGCGGCTGCACTTGCACGCAAACTACCCCGACTGCGCCCAGCTTCAATAGCGTTTGGACTGGCCAGCGCGATTCTGGCGGTGGTTGCGCTTGCACCTGCAACACCACGATCGAGTACAACCTGTCCATCAACTACGATGGCGCCCACAACGCGGTTTCGTAATTCATCATTACATCGCGTCCAATCAACGGAAGGAGGGAAAGCTATCCGGCTTTCCCTCCTTCTGGTGTCAGAAAAATGATCGAGGAATGTATCCATGGAAAAAAGTACGTTATCTATTAAAGAGACGCTTTCCATCACATTTAGAACTCTAAAAATACTTTTTCATGCAGCTCCAGGGGGGATTGCTTTTTTAGGGATCCTTAGCACAATAGCGGGCGTATGCCCTTTTCTAACCCTGATACTGTCCAGAGCTTTTCTGGATAGCCTGGCAAGAGCGTGTGGCCAGCAGGCGTTTGAAATGAAAATCATCTGGCTTTTGTTTTTCCTTTTCTTAACAAACATGATGCTGTCTGTTGTGAATAACCTCAGTATCTTACTAAAAAGTGATGTGAGTGGTCGGATATCTTTATTGGTGAACGCACAGGTGTTAGAAAAATGTGTTCACTTGCCGATGAGTCAGTATGATAATGAAACAACTTATAATCGAATCCGCTTCACTTCAGAACAAACGTCGATCCGTTGTACAAACTTAATCAACACCTTTTTCTCGATCGTGCAATGCTTAATTTCTTTTGCGAGCGTGGTATGCGTACTTGTTTCATTTAATGGCATTATTGTAATTGCCAGTGTGGTGGCCAGCATTCCTCTTTTTTTCGTCAATAAGTATGTGAGCAGTTTTTGGTATAAGATATCGGTCGGACGGGTAGAAAAACAACGCTATTCCGATGTTCTCCGCGATCTCATGCTGCGCAATGACAATATAAAAGAATTAAAACTTTTTGGCTCTCTATCGTATTTGAAAAGCCGCATTTTGAATCAGCAAACAGATTTTTTTCGTGAAGATCAGATGAACCGCAAAAAATTTTGCAAAATTGATACGGCCCAAAAAGCCGCCAATGATTTCGTGATTTTGCTGCTTAAGCTTTGGATCATTATTTTGGGGATTAAGCAACGGGCTACGCTTGGTACGATCAACTTGTACACAAGCTCCTTGGATCAAATACAAAGCGCCATTTTCTCGTTTTGCACCCAATTGAATACTTTCTATGAGCAGGCACTTTATTTGGAATCACTGTTTGATTTATTTGATATGCAGACGGAAGACGAAAACTGCGGAACGCCATTGACGGAACCAATTCGCACGATAGAATTTCGGCACGTTTACTTTTCCTACCCTGCTACCAATGTATATGCCTTGAAGAATGTAAGCTTCGTCCTGGATGACCGGCACACTTATGCCCTTATCGGCCTAAACGGCAGTGGAAAGACAACCCTGCTAAAACTGTTAATGAAGTTATATAAGCCAACACTAGGAACCATATTGATCAACGGACAAGATATCGAAGAGATTGATACAGCCGGTTTGCGAAAAAGGATATCAGCAATATTTCAAGATTTTATTAAGTATCCGTTTACTGCGGAAGAAAATATAACGATCAGTGATTTGGAAAATGCCAACGATCTTCACCGTCTTTCAAAAGTGATTGATGATGCCGGGGCAGCAGAAGTGATCGATGGGTTACCACACCGCTTACAAACCCAACTCCAAAAGGGGTGGAATGGGGGAACAGAACTCTCACAAGGACAATGGCAAAAAATTGCAATTGCCCGGTGCCTTTTTAAGCAAAGTGATGTGTACCTGTTTGATGAACCTTTTTCGGCGTTAGATGCTATTTCAGAGCAGCACATTATTAAGCGGCTTAACTTGAAAACAAAAATGTCTATTACCATTTTTATAACACATCGATACTCCAGCCTTCGATTGGCGGATTTCATTCTGGTATTAAAAGATGGCGAATTAGTCGAATCCGGTTCCCATCAGGAACTGCAGAAAGCTGGGAAGTATTATTCAGAATTAATCAAAGCGCAGATCGAACCAATCGACCATTTGGCGCAATTGGATGAGACCTAAAAGCTGTTTTGGCAGAAAGGTATTCAGGTTTTTTTCAGGTTCCCTGTGCTACAGTGTAGGCAAGGAGGTGAAGGCGATGAAACGGCCAAAGGTCACTGGCCTGCGCCGGAGGGAGAGCTGGCAGGCACTGCCTTTTCTGCTGCCCAGCCTGTTGGGGCTGTGCCTGTTCTATCTGTTCCCACTGGCCGAAACGGTTCGGGCCAGCTTTATGGACCCGCTGCGCAGCCGGGCCGTCGGGTGGGGGAACTACCGGGCGCTCTTTCAAAATACTGCGTTCCGTCTGGCTGTCCGCAACACCTGCCGCTTTCTCTGCATCTGCATCCCGGCGCTGCTGGCCGTCAGCCTGCTCTGTGCGGTGTTGCTTGGCGCGGCAAAACGGCGGGCGGTCTTTTTCAAAAGCGTCCTCCTGCTCCCCTATGCGATTCCTGTTGCCAGCATCGTTGTGTTATGGAGGGCGCTTTTCTCCGGCAAGGGGCTGGTCAACGGCTTGCTGGTGGGGCTGGGGTGCCGGCCCGTGGACTTTATGGGCAGCAGCGCGGCCTTTTGGGTGCTGATTTTCACCTACCTTTGGCGAAACAACGGGTACGATATGCTGCTGTGGCTGGCGGGTCTGGAGACCATCCCCCGGCCCTTGTATGAAGCGGCAGCGGTGGATGGAGCCACCCCTTTTCAGACCTTTGTCTTTATCACGCTGCCCAATCTGCTGCCAACGGTGGTGCTGACCACCATACTGAGCCTGGTCAACTCCTTTAAGGTCTTTCGGGAGGCCTACTTGGTGGCAGGCAACTACCCGCAGGAAAGCATATATCTGCTGCAGCACCTCTTCAACAACTGGTTCCTGTCGCTGGACATCGGCAAGCTGTCTGCCGCCGCCGTGCTGCTGGCGCTGGGGCTTGGCTGCGTCGTGTATCTACTGTATCACTTTTGGGGTGGTGGGCAGGAATGAGAAAAAAGGAGCCTCTTTTGCCGGTGCTGATCCTTGGCCTGCTGGCCTTCACCGTCCTTTGGCCGCTGTGGTTTACCGTCGGCGGTGCGCTGATGGCGTCGGACGAATTGACAGCCGCCCTGGGGCCGGCCCTGTTGGACACAGCAGACGGCGGGTATGCGGTGTGGACGATCCTGCCTTCCTGGCCGACGCTCCAACCGCTGGCGGAGCTGCTGCTGGACACCCCGCAGTTTTTTTCGGCCTTCTGGAACACCTGCCTGCTGGCCTTTGCACAGATCGCCGGTCAGCTGGTGGTCGCCGCCCCCGCATCGTGGGCGTTTGCCAAGCTGCGCTTTGCGGGCAGGCGTTTCCTGCTGCTCGGGTACATTGCGCTGATGGTGCTGCCCTTTCAGGTACTGATGGTACCCAACTACCTGATCGCCACACGCCTTGGAATCTACGATACGCCGCTGTCCGTCATCCTGCCAGGGGTGTTTTCGGCGTTCCCGGTTTTTATCATGACCCGCAGCTTTCAGGATGTTCCCAATGAACTCCTCGAGGCGGCCAAGCTGGACGGCGCAACGGCCTGGCAGATCTTTTGGAAGATCGGCGTTCCGCTGGGATATGCCGGAATCTTTGCCGCCTTGGTGCTGAATTTTATCGAAGGGTGGAACGCGGTGGAGCAGCCGCTGCTCTTTCTGAAATCCCAATCCAACTGGCCGCTTTCCATGTATATGAACGATATTGTGACAGACAACCTGGGGATCGCCATGGCGGCCAGCCTGCTCTCGCTGATTCCGGCGATGCTGGTGTTCCTGTATGGGCAAACCTATCTGGAACTGGGCATCCAGGCCGGAGGCATCAAGGCATAAGGAAGGAGACATTTTCTGTGAAAATCGTCAGGGATTCTGCCGTTCGTCAGGAACCGGCGCAGCCGCAGGCCGTATCGCCGGAGGAAAACAGGTTTTCGATTCGCCCCCGGCAGATCGCGCTTTTCTTTTTGTGGATGCTGGCTTTTACGCTGCTTGCCCGCGGAACATCTGGCGCGCTGCTGCCAGAGGTGCAGCTCTCCACGCCGGCGCCCAATACCATCACCCAGAGCCTAACGGCGACAGGAACCATTCAGTGGGCGGCGGGCAGCCTGTTCTATCTGCCCGAAGGGCTGCTGGTGGAGGCGGTTTTTGTCTCGGAGGGGGAGGCTGTACAGGAAGGAGACAAAATAGCGGCCCTCCGCCGGGAGGATGTGGAACAGAAGCTGCGGAGCCTTCAGGCAGAACTTGCGCAGAAACAGACGGAATATGCCCGGCTTACCAAACCGGTGGCGGCGGACAGCTATGATCTGGAAAAAGCCCAGCAGGCCCTGCAGGCCGCCTACCAGGCAGCGGAGAACAGCGCGGCAGCCTGGGCGGAGAAAGAAGCGAACGCCGGCAGCGAACGGGATGCCCTGCAGCGCGAACTGAACGAACGGCAGGAAAAGGCCGCCCAATATGCCCGCGAGATCGCAGAGAAGCAGGCACAGCGGGAGTTGCTGCAGCAGGAAGAATCGCCGGACGAGGAAATCATCAGCCGGATCGAAGCGGAGCTGACGCAGCTTACGGCAGAGGAAACGCAAAACCGGGAGGCACTGGCCGAAGCGGAAGCCCGGCTCAACGAGGCGGACGCAGCGCTGGAAAGCGTCCAAAGCCAACGGGAAGAAGCGGCTCGCACGGCTGCGCAGGCCGCCGAACAGGCGGAGCAGGCCCGAAACGACGCCCGGCACGCCTACGAGAAAAGCGTGGAAGCCGCCAGTGAAACAGCCGCCGCCAATGCGGCCAGTGCCACGGTTCTGGCGGAACAGATCCGGGAAATGGAAAGTAGCGTGGAGACGCTGAAAAAATTGGACGAGCAGGAGGGCGTCTTCTGTGCGCCGCAGACGGGTACCGTGGAATCTCTGCAACTTATGCAGGGGCAGACCAGCGGCCAGGTGGGCGGGAGCATTTCCGACCCCGAAAGAGGGTATCAGATCCGATTTGCGCTGGAGGCCGAGGACGCGGTGCAGGATACCGCCGGCGTTACGGTGACGGTCATGCAGGGAGCAAAGTCCGAAAGCGTGAAAATCAATTCGTCCGTTTCTCAGCAGGATGGAGGCGTGGTGCTTTCCGCTGCGCTGACCGGGTCGGATTGGCAGGTGGGAAAAGCGGAACTCACAATCCGGCTTTCCGAGACGGAATATGACTGCTGCCTGCCGGTCAGCGCCCTTCACAGTGATAACGGCGGGGATTTCGTCTATTCGGTGGAGGAACGCAACACTATTTTGGGGCTGCAAAACATCGTGCGCAAGGTTTATGTGGAGGTCGTGGAGCGCAACAACGAGCTGGCGGCCCTGCGGAATTATACGACCGGTGCGCCGGTGGTGGCCGCCACAACGAAGAGCTTGCAGGAGGGCGCACGTGTGCGTACAGCGGGATGAAGATTCGAAAGGCGGTGCTGCTTTTGGCATGCGCGGTTTCCTGGGGGATCGCTGTTTGGTTTGCGGGGAGGCTGTGGGCAGCCTATCCGCTGGTTTCGGTGCGCTCCGACGTGCCGGTCACGGGGCGGCAGCTGGAAGCGCTGCGGTCTGCTTTGCGGCAGGAGGATGGGGCGAGCGCGCTTGTTCCCGCTTTTTGGAGCCAGGCAGAGGGATCGGCGGAAAGCCGCTGGGAAACCTGCGGGATCACTGCCATTCTATATTGCGGCGAGTATGACGCGGTGTATCCTGCCGTGCTTCTGGAGGGGCGGTTCCCCGCTGCGCAGGAGAATGGCAAATGCGCGGTCTCAACCGCTGCCGCGTGGCAGCTCTGGGGCAGCGAGGACGTGCTGGGGCAGGAATTGGAGATAGAAGGAGACATCTACCGCGTGTGCGGGCTCTTTCGCAGCAGCGCCAGCCTGGCCCTGTGCGGGGAAAGCCTTGACCATGGCTTTTCCAACATCGAGTTTTGGGGCGGCTACGCTGCGCCGCCGGTGGAGACGGTGCAGCAGCTTTTGCGTGCGGCGGGGATCGCACAGCAGGTGACCCTCTATTTCCCTTTCCCCTGGATGGCCGCCCTGACGGCCTATGCCCTCTGCCCGGCGGGGCTGGTGCTGCTGGCCGCCGCCCGCACCCTGGGCGGCCGGGTGCGCAGGGGGTGCCCAAAGGAAACGTGCTGGTTTGTTTTGGGCGGCGCTTTTCTGCTTGCGCTCGTCCTGCCCGCCCTGCTACGGTTGCTCCCGCCCTGGATCACCCCCGCCCGGTGGAGCGACTTTTCCTACTGGGGCGGCTTGCTGCCCGCAGTGGGCAAAGCCATAGAAACCGGCTTTTCCCTGAACCCCTGTGCCAAGGATGTCCTCGCCAAATGGAACACGCTGGGGCTTCTCATTGCCGCAACGCTCGCCAATGCTGCGGCCGGAAAGCTGATGCTCAGCAGGCAGCAAAAAAACTCCACAAATTTATGAAACCAATCCACCTTATCTTACGGATAATATTTGTAAGATAAGGTGGATTTTTATGATAATCGCAGTTTGTGACCCGAAAGGGATTGCTATCGAAGCGATAAAGACGATATTGTACCATGATAAAGGACTTTCAGACCGTATCAGTCGTATTTATGAGTTTTGGAATATGGAACAGTTGCTGGATGCCAGCAGAGATAGTTCTTTCGACTGCATTGTTTTTCCCAATTACTGCAATTCCCACAATAGTGTAGTGTGCAGTTTATCCTGCGGATATAATCGGTTCCCGCTTGTTGAACATGATCCGAGGTACACTCTCATTGTACGGGATATTCTCTATTGGGAAACGGCACGTTCCCTTTGGACGCAGTACTTGAAGGCAATTCCTGGCAAGGAGGAAAAAGTAAAGAGAGCCATCAGAGGGATACTGGCGGACTACGAAAAGGAAGAACGTGACATCATCTATTTGGAAAGCAAAAACCATTGTGTCCTTGTCCATTTGGATGACATACGCCAAACGCCGGAAGGCTCTCCGTCGTTCTATGCTACATTGGACGAAGCGGAACATGAATTTGCTTCATCTGCATTCTTACGAATCCATAAAAGTTACCTTATAAACGGCGATCATATTCTACAAATGTCTAATTACAAGGTCCTTCTGGATACAGGAATGACATTGAAAGGATCAAGGAAATATTTCAGCAAGGCAAAATTGGAATTTTACCGAGGCCGTTAACTATATGGCAAAGCATAAGTATTCGAACTTCAAGAGGCTATTCATCAAATGATTCAAGCAGAAGCTTCCACGCACGGTGAATTCGACTTTTCACGGTGGCTTCACTGGTTTTTGTCATTTCTGAAATTTCTTTAATTGAATAGCCTTTAACGCGAAGCGTAAGCGCTTGCCGATATATAATTGGCATTGAAGAAAGAATTGAAACGTAAAGTTAAACTCGACCGTGCCAACAAAAGCATCCTGCTCCGGGCGCTGGGCGATGTCTACTACGGCCAGCGTGCCAACGGCGGCAGCACCGAGGTGACCGGACGGCTCATCCTGCGGGTGAACGATTTGCCTGCAGGCGGCAAACTGACGCTGACGGCGGCAGAGTATCGGCTGGCAAAAGCAGCTCTCAACCAACTGCGCACCCAGCGCTTGGCTGAGGGCGGCTATACCGATGCCGTGGATGACGCGCTGACCCGGTTGCTGCACGCGCACACCCCGCTGCTGCTCTGGTGAAGAAGATGCAGAACGGGCAAGAGAATGGAAAATGTAAATATCGGACAAACAGGAACGAAAAAAAGTGAAAAAGAAATAAAAATACTTATGAAAAAGTACAAGATGCCAGATTCGATTTGTGATAACCCAAAGCAGCAAATTGGATATTGGTTTGAGAATGGCGTGCAGTTATCGGGGGGACAATGGCAACGGCTTGCAATTTGCAGAACAATGGCAAGAGATAATGAAATCCTCTTGCTAGATGAACCAAATGCGGCGTTAGATGCAATCACATTTAGAATGTTGTACAATGAAATTAATGCTCAAGCAAACAGAAAAGTATGTGTGATGTTATTACAACATTTTGTGAACTTCATTGGAGGAAGCGAAGAAATTTGTGTATTTGACGATGGAAAGTTGATTTCTCGCGGAAAACATGATAGACTATATGATACATGTAGAATCTATAAGGAACTATATGATGCCCAGCAGTAAAGATAAACAAATTTAAAGAAAGCTATGATAAATTAAAACGATTGGAGAGGCAACCGTTTATGAAAAGCAGAAGAAAGCATAGCTTCCAGTTTATGACTATACTATATTTTATGATAGTATTTAGTATGTGTGTATCTCGTTTTAACGTGATTATGACAATTATGGGTGGTCAACTAACACGGGTGGAAGAAATTAATCTACTGCCGTTCCATAGTGTTAGAGAGAACTTGCAATATGGTCGCAATCCTATTTCATGGGATATGCTTTATAATATGGTAATGTTTGTACCGTTTGGAATAATTTACTGCTATTACCAGAAGCATTTTTGCGTATATAAGGCAGTTGGAATGTCATGCCTGACAACATTCTTCATAGAAAGTGCGCAGTTCATTCTAAAAACCGGTGTCGTAGATATAGATGATTTTATTGTAAACACATTGGGAAGTTTGATGGGAATTATGGCGTATGCTATTCTACAACAGATATCCTTCAAAAATCAAAAGTTTGAGATTCACGAATTGATTGATATAAGTGCGACAATGCTTCCACCGATGTTTATTGCCTTCGTTGCGGAAATGTTTCTGGGAGATGGTTCACTAAAATTGTTGCCAGTTCACGGAATAGTGTTACTGTGCTATGGAATTTTTGTCTACGTATTTTTAATAGGGGATTTTACTCGTAAAGCAAAAGTTTATTATCTGGCATGTTATGTGGGAATCTTTTGTCTGAGTCGGGTGTTACTGTAGAAACAACAGAGAAATAGAATTTTGACCAAACCATAAAACCACGAACTAGAAAAATAAAGTACATTGTATAGAAAGCCATAAAACGCACAAATGCCCATCGGTTCAAAAGCCGATGGGCATTTGCGCGTTTTATGAGAAAAAATGAGCACCTAGAGCGAGGGAGTATTCTTATCATCGTTACTGTCACGCATCTTTTCAAGAATATTTTTAAGTAGTGGCGGAATAGGAGCACCCATCTTTTCGGCATTTTCGAGGATACTGCCTAATTCGGATACAATATACCAAAACAGAACGATTGGCGTAAGCAGCATATCATAACTAAAAGGAAGCGTAAGTCCGGAAATATGATTTAATGTCAATCCAAGCAGGATATCTGTCAACACACTGACAAAAATCATTATAATGCTTCCACCTTTATGCCACAATCCCTGCCTTGCTTTGTGGGAACTCCAAACACCATTTTTTATAGCAAGAACGGTACCTGTTACCCAATCCAGCATCATGCAGACGGCATAGAGAACAACAAGCCAACCAAGCCATCCATGCAATGCGGCCCATAGGCCGATTGCGCCGATGCCAGCGGCCTTTTCAACGGAATCTGTTTGCATATCCTTCGGATTCTCCTTTTATAAGATTTATTATCAAAAGAGAGCAAATTCCGCAAAATGTAAACTCAATTTACATTTTGCAGGATTTGCTCTCTTTACTTTTTGAGCGGCCGCTCAAAAAGCAAAAAAGGAGAATCACAAATGGCATACGAATTTAACCACTACTATGAACTGCAGAATGTGGCAACAGGTAAGTATGTGAATGTTCTGGGCAACCACGAAGATGGTACTGTAAAAAATGGTGAAGCAGTCAACCTGTTTAACCGCACCAACAATCCCGATCAGCGCTGGGCGCTGGAAAATTACGGCGGTAATGGCAATGTCCGAATCGTTTTGCAGCGTGGTGAAGGCTGGTACGCGTTGAATTACAACACGCGCAATGCCAACTGCATTGTTTGGCACTTGAACACGGCAGACGATATCGACACGGTTATAACTGCGGTACAGGTAGAGGGTCTGACTGATACCTACTATCTTAAACTGCGGGATCGGGATACCTATTTGACAGCGGACGGTACAGCGCTGAAATGGACGGCCTACACGGGCGAGAAAGAACAGATGTTTACAATTCTTGAACCCGGAACCGGCAGCGATGGTAGCGATAGTGACGCTGGCTCTGACACGTCTGACTCAAAGTTGGTTACCAAATTTATCCCGGCCTACAAGGATAACTATACTAAAAATCGCAAAGCGCAGGGCGGCACTATTTCCGAAATCACGATTCACCATTGCGCAAGCATTTTGACCATTGACGCTCTGGGCGCACTTTGGCAGCGCGAAGGTCGAAAAGGATCGTCCCACTACGGTGTTTCTGAAACGAATATCGGACAGTATGTCCATGAAAGTGATGTGGCATGGACGAACGGCAACTGGGAAGCAAACTGCCGCGCAGTAACAATTGAGACATCTAATAGTGGTGGCGCACCGGAGTGGCCTGTTTCGGATACGACGTTCCAGACGCTGGTTACACTGGTTGCGGATATTGCCCGCCGCAATGACCTCGGAAAATTGGTTAAGGGTAAAAATCTGACTTGGCACAGTATGTACGCTGCGACGGCATGCCCTGGTCCTTATCTTTCCGGAAAGCTGCAGGAACTGGTAGATAAAGCAAACACGATAAATGGTTTCTGATTTTTTGATTTTAGGGTTTACAAAATTGGTGCAGTAATCTCTTTACTTAGTGAACGTTCACAAAAGCACCTGACGAGGTGCAAGGACAAAATTCAATGAAGGAGTGAAAAAATAATGGCTTACACTTTTGAGCAATCTTACTATTTTCGTCCGTATCGCGGCAACAGCAGTTTTTGGCTGAACCGCTATGGCAATGGCAGCATCGCATCTCACCAGAAGGCTACGCTGTATACGGCAGCAGGTTCTGCTGATCAGCGCCTTAAAGTTCACAAGGTTAGCGGTGGTTGCCAGCTGCTTTCTGACCTCAACAATGCGTATGGTCTGAACATTTACGGAACCAAAGCAGGGAGTGTTTGTGACTTCTATCCGGTCTCTGGCAACTTTAACGATGCTTTGATTGACCTTTTGACCGTTGACGCAGCTAATAATCTGTACCGCATCAAGATGATCAACCACAACCTGTACCTGACTCCGGCATCCAATTCGAGCGGTGCTGCTCTGACATGGGAAAATGCGTCCAATGCAGACAATCAGATTTGGCAGCTTTGCGCGTCCCAGTCCAGCGGTGGCGGCAGTACGGGTGGCAGTACCACCATTACGATGCCGTAAATGCAAACCAGAATTATTCCGGAAATAGTTCTTGGATTATCAATTATGGCTGTGCGGTTTGCTGTGGTGTGGACTTGGCATCGTGGAAGAAAAATAAGAGTTACACCATTTCTGATTTTGCGAACTACTATGATGAGGCCAATGGCTACTACTGGACTGGTCCGGATAACTTCTCTTGCAGCGATGCCATTTCTCTGGCAAGCCTGAATGAGGCACAAACGATTGAGAAGATTCGCTCCTATGTCAAGAATCATATTCCGGTTGCCTGTCATGCAGTTGGCTCTGGTAGTCGTCAGCACTGGTTCGTTGCATATGAACTGACTGGTGAAAGTGGCGGCACTTGGGCAACTGCAGGCATTAAGGTCCTTGATCCGTACAATAGCAATTCTGGTTCTACGGAGGGCCGTCGGGTCACTATTCTTGAAGCTATGCAGACTAGCCATGTGACGCTGGGCGTAGATCGTATCCGTATTCCTAACTAAAGCCTAAATACAAATAGGTAGAAAACTCCCCGCTTGTAGGTGGAACACCTAACAAGCGGGGAGTTTTTGCGTAGAAATATTTAGAGAAGCGTCATTAAATCGGCGCTTTGAACGATATTTAGTGTATAAAAGAATAGTAGGGCATATTATATGCACATTTTCTATCTCTTGCAAGTGCCATCTTGACACCAAGGCATAGTACTTAATTTGTATTGATAACCATCATCGGTGTAGAGTGTCTCGCCATCGGCTCCGGTAAAAAGCTTGTTCATTGTCTCGTCAGGCAAAAAATGAGAATCTTCATCATCAAAGTGATTAAAGTTTACACAGAACCATCGGAAATCGGTAGACAAGGTATCGTTATACGACAAGAAGCATTGGATATAAAGATTGCGCCCATCGCTAAAGCAAATATCTCCAAATTGATCTGTGCCAGGGGTACCCACCCAAGGAATTCCATCTTTTGTTAAAGTGTAATGACCACTATCTCCATCTTCCTCAACATAACTTTTATAATCTAATTTTGCATAAGGAACGTCATAAATAGAATCATAGCGTGTAAGAGTATAAGTGTCGGGGGAAACCTGCGTGTCGGAAGGAGATTCGTTTGAGTCAGACGAAGATGTAGACGATGAAATTACATCAGGAGTTGCACTCGGAGAATCCGCTGTAGAGTCGCTGATAGAAATGTCCGAACGGTTGGAAATTTCTGGAGTTGATGGAACTTCAGAAGAATTACCCTCACTGGAAGAACTGCTCGTAGTTGCAGAAGATGATTCCTGATGATTGCCGTCAGTGAAAGTTTGAATGGAGCATGAACAAAGAGAAAGAACAAATAATGTACCAGCTAACAAATAAATCTTTTTTTTCATAATAAGCCTCCATACAGTCGTATGAGTTGAAAAAAATTAATAGAAGATACCAAGGTGCTCTTTCAAAACTATTTATGAAAAAGCGGAAAGAAACTTTAAAGAGAATTGTTGACAGCTATGACGTGACGCCAAAATAGCGTCTCAATTTTATGATTGCTGTCTTTTTACATTTGTTTATGGCCTGTCGAGACTTATTGTCTCTTGTGGCGATTTCTTGGATGCTATATTGACGGAAGTAATGGTCATAAATGACATGATACTCTTCGGTACTTAGCGCACGTTTAAGATCAAGCAGCAAGAGGTTATTGTATGTATCGGATTCGCTGAATGCAGTGTCAAACTGCAAAGGATCATAGTCAGTTTGGCTTTCAATCGAAACAGTGGGAAGCTGATGGCGCTTCGCCTTAGAAAGTGCGATATAATGATGATATATTGCCTTGTTGATATAGCTAATGATAGCACCGTCTGTGCTTATAGTCAACTCATTGAGTTGTGAATTTTTGGCGAACGCTAGTAAGAAACATTGGAAATCCTGCAATGCATCCTCTGATTGCAGGAAGAATGCATATTTCTTGAGCAGGGGAGAAAACTTCTCCAAAAGAGCGAGTGCCTGCTCACGGTCACCATTTTGAATATCCTGAATGCAAGTATAAAGAGATGATTTCATTTTCTTCTTCCCCTCCTGAAAGGGAAAAGAGAAAAATCATCTGCAAATGTAAACCGAAATCAAAAATATTTTTGTGTTAGGTGTCGAACGATTTAAGTAAAATGGCGCGCGCCCGGTGTATACGGGTTTTAACGTTTGATTCACTCGAATTTGTGATTTGCGCGATTTCGCGGATAGAGTAACCCTTTACGCGCAGGACTAAGGTTCGGCGGTAAATTGAAGGCATATCGGAAAGAATGCTGACTGCTTTGTTTAGCTGCAGATTTGTCAATGCGATTTCTTCCGGCTCTTTAAAATTGTCAAAGCTGGTGGAGCGATTTTCGTAGTCAGTCAGAACACCTCGTCGTCGTTCCCATTTTCGAAGAAAGTCAATCGTTCGCTCACGAGTTAGGATATATAAATAGGATTGGAGAGACTTTTCATTGTCGATTCTTAGTGAATCAATTTCCTTGAGAAGCTGGACAAAGGTCTCGTGTACTGCATCCTCCGCAAGAGAGGAATCCCGAATGATTGATGATGCGGTTCGCAGCATAAACCGATAATATTTGTGGTATATGTATTCGAATTTGTTTTTGCTTTCATCGTTATCGATTGCGGCAAGATAGAAAACCAGCACGAATTTTCCTCCCGTGAAATAATCATTTTGCTTGAAGTACACTGTAATCCGCTTGCAATCGACATTTGGTTACAGAATAAACAAAAAAATCCTCGGCTGCAGAAGCCGAGGATTCTAAGAGGTTCTTATTTTGATATTATGATGGGGAAATTAGCACTTCTTTTCGAAGGTATTACTAACGGTTTCGCTAGAGCCATTGCGTGTGACGGTTGCAGTAGTCACTAGCTTGTAAGTGGTACCGGATTTGATATTAGCTGTACCAGAAAACTCATGTGTGTGTCCATAATAGGTGGAGGAAGAACGAGAAACTTCAGAATATGTTCCGAATAACCCTTTTTCATAAAGAACAAGGGTGCAATCAATTTTGGTTGTGCCAGAAAGACAACTGATTTCACATGTGTAGTTGTTGTCACCAGCGGAGATACTGGGAGAGATGGACGCAACATTGCGCCATCGCGCTGCGGCAAATGCAGATGTAGCAAAAACCATAAGCGCAATAAATGCAACAAGAGTTGCCCAAAGTTTCTTTTTCATTTTAATTTGCTCCTTTACTTTGTACGAACCTCTTGTGAAAGTATTCGCATAGATAGGCGTAAAGGTTACACGAAAAAGAAAATTATTGGATTTCTATGCCCTCGGAAATTTTGATGAGTTCTGTAATACTAAGATTACCGCGTACTTGAAAGGATAGGGTGCTACTTTCCCAAAGTAGAGTATTGGAATCATCATCCATGATACCCCAGATGGCTTGATTGTTATCAAAACTTATAGAATAGTACGAGGAAAACTCGCTATCCAAAGAAGTTACTTGAGAATTCTCTACTGGAAGAACTCGAAGAGAAAACCAATCTCCTTCTGAATTTTGAAATTGTCCGTAGTAACGTCCGGTAGATTCACCGGAAGATTCTATTTGAGAAAACCCTGATGGAATATATGATGGCGTAATATGGAATGTGGAGACAGGAGATTCTTCATTTACATATATAATCGATACAAACTTATCGTGCCACTCAATAAGCGTTGTGATAACAGCCTCGCGCACGGCTTTGACGGGGAGCATGGTACATGAAAAAATGGAAATGGCAGCAGTAAGTGTGATGAAGAAACGTTTGACATTCAAAAGTCGCTTCTTCCGCTCGGCCTTACGCTTTGTGTCACGAACAAGGGCTTCCATTTTTCGCTGGAATTTTTCTGAGGGCTGGAAGTCTTCGTTCATCTCTTCCAAACTCGGCATCCGCGCAAGTTCTCGATCCTGTGCCTCGGTTACGATCATTGCGATAAGAGCGTCTGGGGAAATACGGATTTTGTCATCATTCATTACCATTTTCCTCCAATCCAGTCAGAATGATTTTACGCGCTCTGTGCAGACGAACTTTTACATTTCCGGGAGAAATGTTGAGAAAATCGGCAATCTCGCTGACCTTGTAGCCCTGAACTTTTAGAAGAAGCGGTGTCTTGTATTTCTCGTCCATGGACTGAACAAGCAAAAGCATATTTTCATAGTCGATTTTATCGAGTACAATGGTTTCCACATTTACATCTGACTTTGAAAGATCGAGATCTTCGATTTCGGTATCAGATTTCTTTTGGCGGGTACACTTGCGAACCATATCAACAGCTTTGTGATGGGTCAGAACTCTTAGAAATTGCGATAGTTCCTTTTCATTGTTGGCGCGTATACTATCTATAATCCGTATTATATCCAAAAAGGTTTCATGGACAGCATCTTCTGCCAAATAAGAATCTTGCAGGACACCTTTGGCAGTATAGAACATGAGCCCACGATATTTTGTGTAGATATGTTCAAATTTACTTATCTGCTCTTCGGTATCCAGCAGAGAAATATATAGTGCAAGCATCAATATTCCTTCTATAAAATGGGTTTATTCACTAAACGGAGTTGACTGTTGGAGAAACCAAGAAATAAAGCTCATCAAAAACTGTTGCTGTTGCGGAGTACAACTGTTGAGTTGACTGGCAAGCTCCTGAGAAAAGAAACTGGTAGAAGTGCTGGGTGCAGTGGATGGCAGTAAAGAATAAATAGGGCATTCCAGTGCGGCAGATAGTCTATATAAAAATTCGAGAGATGGACAAACTTGCCCGCGCTCAATACGGCGGATATATTGTGCAGATGTTTCGACATTTGCGGCTAGGGACTCCTGAGTCAAGTGCTTTTCTTTACGCCGACGGCGGATGTTTTGGCCGATGGAAATATAAATATCTTGCATAATAATCACCTCAAAATAAGGGTATCAGTTTCGAACGCAATATTTGAGGGCTAAATAGTGCTATAAATAGACCCATGAGTGTTTATTATGGGCTTTTTTTTATACAAAATAGGTCGTGAAAGAAACTTCATAGGGATAGAAATACAAGAAAAGAACTTGTAACCATTTCAAAACAGAAACCGTACATCTAGTAAAGAAAACAGGTCATGCGTTTATAGCAAACGCATGACCTGTTTTCTTTGGATATGAGCAGAGCAGAAAAATTTCAGAAAATTTTAGGATTGTGCGGGGGTTTTTAGCACAATCGGTAGTAGGCTGAATATAGAGCCAGCAGGAAGGAGGTGACTGAGTGATAGATACTCCGGCACGCCGCCGTGAAATCATTGAAATTTTATATTTCGCAGATGATTATGTCAAAATACGACCCTTGGCAGTGCGGTTTGGAGTATCTTACGCGACAATCCGAAATGATGTCGATGTATTATCACTGAGTTACCGCATATCGTCACAAACTGGGCCGAATGGTGGAATTAAGTTGGAAACTAAAAGAAAAAACCTTAGATTCCTTGACCCGGATGAAACGGCGGCGTTATTGAGAATTATGTATATAGTTCCAGAAGAAGAACGCGTTTACATACGGTCAATCCTTCGAGACTTGGCTCTGATCGATGATAAATAGTCATCGTCTTGTACCTTGACAACCGAATACCCAGCATAACAGGTACGTTACTTTCCCGGCAAGCCCCAGTGGGCGGTCCGGCAAACCGGAATTGCGGTGGGAAAGACCATAATGATACGCCAGCGGCCTCCAGCGTCAGAGGGGGTGACCGAGCCGGAGTTGTAAGCAGTAAGACTCCGGCGGAGTCAGTGAACGGGTGTGCCAACACCCTGCCTGTTGTGTTCCCGGTGTCAGGGGTGCGGGCGGCAAATGTGGCACACTTACTTAACTATCTACTTTTGCCGTTTAGGGCAAATCGTGGGCAGCAGGAACCCAAGCACCTGCTGCCCATCATTTTGCTTTAAACGGGATGGAAAACAGGGGTGTAAACCAATGCAAACCTATCCAACGGGCTATGCGGAATCCCACCGTATGGCCGAGAAAATTTTCCGGGACATTTTGCCCCGGCACGGTATGGCGGTGCGCGAGGAACAAATCGCGCTTTGCCATGAAGTTTTAGATACCTTATATAATAAGGAAATTTCCCTGTGCGAAGCAGGCGTAGGCACCGGCAAAACGCTGGCTTACCTCGTGGGCTGTATCCTTTGGCAGATGCATCGCCCAGAACGGATGAAACTGCCCATCGTTATCTCCACTTCCAGCGTTGCCTTGCAGGACGCTATCCTTACAGAATATCTGCCTGAGCTGTCCGCTATTTTGTTGGCTGAGGGTATCATCACCGCACCCGTCACAGCCGTTGTCCGCAAGGGCAAAGAGCGCTTTGTCTGCGATGCCCGCCTTGCCGAAAGAGCATCGCTGGTGCATCCGAAACGAACGCGGGAGAAAAGCAGCCTGCGCATTGCAGAAAATATTTTGGACATGGATCATATCCCGGAACTTTCCCGGTATGACCGCTGCCGAATTTGTGTGCCGCAGTCCTGCCCGCGCGATTGCTTTATGCGCTTAGATTGCCGCTACCAGCAGTATCTGCGCGATTCCATGAAACCCGACATCCAAATTTGCAATCACAATTATCTGTTGGCTGACGCATCGCATCGGCAGGAAGATAGACCACTGCTCCTGCGCAGCTATCAGGCACTGGTAGTGGACGAGGCGCACAAATTACCCGATGCCGCCCGCCAGATGTACACAGAAACCTTTTCCCCGCACAACATGGATGAATTGTGCCTTTTATTACAACAGGCGCACTACAAGGATTTTGCCAGACAGCTGCGGACGGCGTTCCTTACGCTGTCGTTCTCCTGCACGCAGGGGCTTTCCAAGCTGCGAGGAAAAGCGAGCGAACCGTTCGTGCTTACGCCGTTCCGCCGCGCTGCGCTCATCGACTGTATAGCACTGTTGCAAAATGCTGGCGGGTTGCCTGATGTGCCGCGATACCTGCTGAACAGGCTGGGAGAAGCCGAAAGTCTCCTGCGCCTTTTTCTCTTAGAGGTGCCGACGCGCATCTTATACATCGACTACGATGCCGATGGTCAGCCCGCATTCTGCGCAGCCAGCAGCCGCGTACCGCAGTTGCTTCGCAGTGCGCTGTGGAACACCCGCGAACCCGCGATTCTGACCTCCGGCACATTGGCTGCAGCCGGAGATTTCAGCCACACGAAACAGCTTTTGGGGTTGGCGGCTTATCGACCCTTGCGTTATTTCCGAGCGGATTCTCCGTTTAACTACAAGAAAAAATGTCTGTTATACTTGCCGCCGCGCGTAAAAACACGAATGGACAACCGCAAAATGGCAGAAGAAATCGTTCGGCTGGTTGGTGCCTGTCACGGTCACGCGCTGGTGCTGTTTACGTCCTACCGCCAGATGGCAGAAGTCCGCGCGCTAACAGACGGTCAATGGCAATACCCGACCTATCAGGCGTGGCGCAACGGCGGCAAAATCATCCAAAAGTTCAAGCAATCCGGCAACGGCGTACTGTTTGCGGCTGGCTCCTGCTGGGAGGGCATTGACTTTCCCGGCGATATGGTGTCACTGCTGATTATCGCAAAGCTGCCGTTCCCGATACCAGACCCGGTCAGCGACTATGAGCGCCGGCCGTACCCGAACCTGCGCGACTACATAAACGCCGAGGTCATCCCTGAAATGCAGAAGAAGCTGCGGCAGGGTTTTGGTCGTGCCATTCGCACGGAACAGGATTCCTGTGTGGTAGCCATTCTGGACGAACGTGCGGGCATTGGCAGCAGGTATCATGACGCCGCGCTGGCAGCGCTGCCGTCCTGCCCGACCACCGAGAAAATCGAAGATGTGCAGCAATTTATCCGGGAGCAGAAGCGCCCGGATTACTTTTTGTGAAAGAGGGATCTGAGATGTACCTTATGCGAAACCACGATGTCTGGATTTATGTGCGCTGCGCCAACAGCGATCCGCGCATTGCCTTTGACCGGCTGTATGACCTTATCGACGAAGCAGCTGGGCATGGATTCCTTGTGCGCGGCACATCTTTTGACCATTGCAGCGGAAACACCTTGAAAGACCGCATCGGTCTGCGATCTATGCTGGACGCAGTAGAGAACGGTCGGATTGAAGCCGTGATGGTGCGCGATTTGGAGCAAATCAGTCGCAACAGCTACATACTGGTAGGAGTTATTGAAATTCTGCGTCAGAATGATGTCTACCTCATCACCACCGAATGTGACTTAAACGCCGAGCTCATCAACAGCGGTCTGGAACGCTTTGTCGGTGACCGCTTCACGCGGGCATCCTTTGGAAAGCCGCGATTTGATGTCCGTCTGCCGCTGATGGATCAATTCTGAGGTGCGCCCATGAAAGAATACAAAGTTTGGGCGTTCGCCCGCAGTGCCGCACCGAACCTGCCGGCGCTGGAAGAACAGCTGGCAGAAGTCATGCGCGAAGCCGACAGGCGCGGCTACATCATCGTCAACTCCTGCATGGAGCAGAAGTGCGGTACCGAGTTCTGGCGACCGGGTCTGTTTGCCATGCTCACCGCCGTGCAGCAGGGGCGTGTCAATGCCGTCATGGTGCAGAGCCTTGACCGTTTGAGCCACGACATTACAATCTTGTACCGCATCCTGCGCTTTTTGCAGAACCACGGCACGGTGCTAATCACCACAAAAACCAACCTGCAATATGAATTGTACCTAACTGGGCTGGAGAGCAGATTGCTGAGGCGCCCCAAGAAAAGAAAGCCTGTATGGGTATGTGAGGAATGCAAAGATGGAAATCCTTGAGACAAAAAGAGGAAAGAGCGGTGTACAAAGCATCGTTGTTCGCTGCGGCGAGTACACCGCAGAACTGACCTTTTGCGAAAACTGTGAAACGGACGTTATGATTCCGATCAAAGAACTAATCATGTCCGCATACGATTTGCGCAAGCAACGGGAAGAACAGGATAATAGGTAGAATTGCGCTCCACTTTGGCAGCGGTTCTTCTCCGTTTTGGTGAATAGCTTTCCTTATTATGATAGAGTATCGTTTGTCTTGCGAAAATGCACCAACCATTTCGCAAGATGAACAGCGAGGTGAACAGAATGATTTGCGTAGATTCGAATGGCCAAGCTATTGAAATTTCGGTAGCGGACCAGATGTGGCTGGATGATGCCTATTTTAAGGGAAAGCAGATACATCTTGAAGCGGATGCACCGCGCGTTGCACTGGCTTATCGAGTATCCACAAAAGGGCAGGTAGACCACGATGATATTCCAATGCAGAAAATTGACTGCCGAAAGTTCGCACAAAAGCAAGGGTGGCGGGTGGTAAAAGAGGTGGCCGAAAAGGGCGTCTCCGGTT
>ENA-UONT01000727-UONT01000727.1-human-gut-metagenome-genome-assembly--contig:-CS20-NODE-727-length-35067-cov-53.339798_pt1 | contig 35067 bp, 40 predicted proteins | sample MGYA00242459_ERZ724006 | MGnify/ENA metagenome assembly ERZ724006 | reverse complement strand
AGAACTGTGTTAAACTATTATTATTATAGCCTGACACAGTTTATTTTACACTCTCTTTTCTGATAGTATTCACAGATATACCTGTTGCATTGCTGATGTCTCTAAGGCTTACGCCTTTTTTCAATAACCGGATGACATCTTTGTATTGTTCAAGAAACTGCTCTTCACTTTTACGATAACCAGTCTTACGACCAACTTTACCATTGTTGGCTCGGAAGTTGTTGTAGCCACTTTCCATACGCTCCTTTATTGTCTTGCGTTCCATACGGGCTACTTCTGCCAAAATAGTAATCATAAACTGACTCATGGGATTTATTTTTCCATCATGGGTAAGGGTCTCGATGTTGTAGTTCATGATATACAATGAGACTTTAGCCTTGTTGAGCTTTTCAATAGCGGTAAGCACTTGCAGAGTATCACGGCCCAAACGAGAAAGTTCCGTGACCAATACCTTATTTATATTATGCGCGCGCACGTATGCGAGGAGGGCAGTCAATTCCTTACGTTCCTCATTCTTCTTTGCTCCACTCACCTTTTCCGTAAATGTTTCTGCAATACTCCAATTATGTCTCTCGGCAAGCAGAGTTAAGTCTGAGACTTGTCGTTCATAGTCTTGGATTTGTGTTGAGACTCGGCAAAATAATACGACTTGTTCCATATCTGTGTCTTTGATTGTTTGTCCACCTCGAAGATACATGGTATTTGGAATATACGAAAAACAACTATGCTAAACTGCATCGAAATAATCTAAAAGGTTATGTTGATACTGAAATCAAGCTCATAACAAACCCTATATAAGATTAAATTGATACGGTTTTTATTTTGATGCGTTTACCCACGTTTTTCACTATACTTTCTCTACCGATAAACATAATTGTAAAGGCTATGCTTCTTCACATCAATATCATGGTTGCAGGCATATTCATAATTCCATGAAACAGTTTCGTTTATATTGTACCATGCAGAGATTGGAGCCTTAGTATTACTTATTGGGGTTGATGCAACTGTAGTTGTAGGTTTGGGTTTGCCGCATGGTTCGATGTATATGGTAGTGGATGTACTCCAGCATGAATTCATCATTGAATGGAAAGAGTTGTCTTTATAATATTTATCAATAAACAGGTGGGTTGACATTTAATAAATGTCAGGGTGAGCGCGTTGCGCTCATTGGGGCTTCGCCCCTCTTATTCAGGAACACTAAAAACACAGAGACAAAGTTTGTAGAACATAACATGTTGTTACAAGTATGTATAGTTTATGATGTATTACATTAGATTCATATAATGTAGACTAATTGTATTGAATAGTTCATGTTTATATTATTCATACATAGAATGAAGATGTTTATAGTATCATCTAATATAGCTTTGTAAAACATCGTTTTGACCTGTTATTGACCTGTTGAACTGATCTGTTTTTGACTTATTATTTATGTAGATTATTTTTCATTATTCAATTAAAAATATTCGAAGAATAGGCTGTTTTCTGAATCCAAACAGATAAATACAACAAAAACATATTTACGAATGAAAATAAAAGATATTTTAGAGGATTACTCTATACATCCCAATATTCCTGTGAAACATTTGGCCAATGATATAGAAAAGGTAATCGGTCAATTCAAAGACTCTTTAAAAGTAGGTATTTGCTCTCCCTCCCAATTAATTTATAGCTATTGCAATTATTTTGATGACATAAAGAAAAGTTTTATACGATGTGTACTAAATAAAGAAAAGTCAAAGTCTGGTATATTTGTGTCTCAACACAAGGGATATTCCATTGCATCAGCCATGAAAGAAAAATTCGATTTTCATATATCAAAGATAAATCAACGAATGAGATATAGTTTAAGGAAACTGTATGAGCTAACTCTTGTAGAGGTTTAGCTTCTTATGTTGACGCATGGGAAGGTTTATGATTTTCAGATTAGGTATGCTATTGTACATTTGTTATGCAAACATTTTACTTTCTATACCCAATGTGTCTATGATAATAGTTGGTCTGTTGACATTTTTCTTAATGATCAAGACGATATAGAAACCGTTTACAACATGGTTCTCGATACAGAAGTATCTGCACTTCCTCAAATAGACAAAGAATTCATTATAGATCTACACTGCAAACAAACAGAGAGAATAACTCCGAAGAGTATTAACAAGCCACGTTGTGCAGAAGATCTGACTTGCTTGTATGATGAAGAAATTACACAGGCAGAGAAGAAAGAAATAATCGCCAGACATTACAAAACAAGCATATCTACAGCTCAACGCTGGATGAAGCGATATGGACTTCTGAAGGCGTCGAACAACAAGAAGCATGAAGATAGAGTTGCCAAAGAACAAGAGGCTGAATAGAATATAAAGAAACTAATGTAGAATGACATTTACAAGATGATAAGTCCATACGCTTAGTCTATCATTGATGTGTTAAATTCAACCATAAAAGAACTTCATGAAACCATAGACAAGCGAGATGGAGAAATAGAAAGTCTCAAAGAAGAAATAAACAAACTGAAAAAGAATCAGTTGGGTGGCGTATTAAGTGGAGTCAATGACAACGATGATACTAATTGGATGAATGTAGACTTAAAGGCACAAGGAATGTTCGGATAATAAGACCATGTCTAAGAGTATGTTGTACAACATCAATGTCTTTATTTGTCAACTCTACTTAAAATAATTAGGTCTTATTTTTTGCTATACCAATAATAATTGGTAACTTTGGCACGCTAAATTGCATTCTATGTGCAATAACGGCATATAGCCCTACGCCGAAGTCGCTTGAAAAAGTGACGGCTGGTAGAGGGCAAACATAAGAAAAGCGTTATTGGCGCTTGGTTTTCTGACATTGTGAAACTTCGAACACTTCATTATCTGTCACGAGACCATGCAATGGTGATGCTCATGGGTATGTTATATACGTACCTTTCATAGGTCAGCCTCCCAAGGGCTGACTCTGTGGGAGTGTGCATATACATATCGGCGTGGGGTCTCGTTGCTCGTTTCTGACAGATGGGTAAGTTCGAAGACCTCACAATGTGAAGCGAGCGACAAGGGGCTTCACGCTTTTTCGTGCTTACACTAAAGTACACGACCTAAACAAGAAACAGTCCGAACGGAGCCATAGGACACAAACCTTGAAGTCTGGCTCTATGGACAACAGCATAAGACAAAGCAGCAAAGACACTACGACGTGCGAGTAAAATCGTGCAGTCGCAGAGTCTTTGCTGCTTTTTTTATTTTGTAACATACAGTCTGACTTAAACAAAAGACAGAATATGAAAAGTACTAACAAGGACAACATTATTGAAACTATCGAAGAGTATGTTGGTAGTTCACCGATACGCCCTGTAATTATATGGTTTCATTCAAATCCCGACATTGACAACGCAAGACGTGCTATCAGCGAAATGAACGGTTGTGCAACTTGCGGACAAGCACTTTACATAGATAAGGCTGGGGCAATCCAAACACTCACTCCATCTGAAGATGAAGAACATTTCATCATTCCTGGAACATACAACGAGAACACCAAGTTCTTCTTGTTCCACCGCTATATGGAACAGTTAAGAGGAGAGTATCTTAAATATGTCTTCGACTTGATGTATAAGACAAAGTGCCCTGTGGTATATCTTGCCAACGACTATTCTAAGGAGGAATATCCACAAGCAGATGTCTCGGCATTTGAGGAATGGGAGTATTCACAAGAATAACAATCTACTGAGAAAGACTATGGAAAAAGAAACGAGTAATACGACAACCTCTAATAAGGAACGAGATTTATTAAAAGAAAAGAACACTCTTGAAGCGATAGAGTCAAAGTTCACTGCCGTTGTCTGTTATCCCCATTTTATGATAGGAATAACACCAAAGGCCATATACCTTATCAAGAAACGGGATGGGGAGTATTATATTGAGAAGGAGATTCCCCATGATTGGGAAGTGGCATTCGGCAATCCTGTCATGTTGAATGGAGAATTGTATCTGTGGACACATGGAACCTGCTATGCTTTGGTAAATACCAGTAATACAGGGCTTCTCTCAAATCCTAAGGCAAGGCTGTCCAAGCCATTATGGACTCTGAGAAATCGCGAAACTTTGTCTGACTACGACATAGAAGAGATGCAAGACTGGCATTGGCATGAGATTGATGCCGATGACTTCTTGTTCGGCTATCTCGGGGCGTCAGGTCGTAGCGACCTTAACACAAGAGTCACAGACAGAGAGTCAAGAGCGCGCAACCGAGAGTATGCATTGGAAGAATTGTGTTCCAAAGACTGGGCAAGAAATGTAGAAGTCAGAGAGAATCAGGCATGGTCTATACAACAGGAAATCCTTAAAATAGACAAAAAACTCAACTCTATCAAATGGGAACGTGAGAAGAAGGTTCGTGAAGAGAAGAAGAATGCGGAGCGCGAAGAAATTGCTGCTAAGAAGAACCATATCATTGCAGCACTGCTTGCCATCTTTTTGGGTGGTATTGGTGCTCACAAGTTCTATATGGGCAAGATTACTCATGGTGTGATTTACCTCATTTGCTGTTGGACATGGATACCAGCACTCCTTGGTGTGCTCTCTGGCTTAAAATGGTTGGTAAAAGGCAAAGATTGCTTTATAGATGACATTATAGAAGACGATTTACTGTCTTTTTAAAGCTGTAGTATAAAATCATAATAACGACTAATATGGGATTATTCGGAAAGAAAAACAACTGTAAGTTTAAAGACATGTGCAACATTGCAGGTGCCGACGGAACATGTCGCTTTTGTGCGACAGAAAACTATCAAGACTGCGACTTGTATCAAGACTGGTCGGGCGGTGGAATTAATGAAAATAACCAATGTCCCCATAAGGACAAGTGCCCTCATTTTCCAGTCACATGCTTGTGGGGAAATGACCCTGAGAGTTGTTTCCATTACGAAGACTTTGAGCCAACAAGCTACGACAACTCATATTCGTCTTGCGGAGGCAATGATGACAACTATGATTCTGAAAAGAACGTGTATGAACAGGCATTGCAGCGTGAAGTGGAAGTTGACGAGTCTGTAAAAGCAGCACGGGCTAAAGCTGAAGTTGAACGCATCAAACTTCAACAGCAGATTGATGCTGCAGAACAAAGAGCGAAACTTGCAGAACTAGAAAGAAAGCGCAAGAACGAAGAAGAATGGCAAGAAAGACAAGACAAGCAGAAAGCAGCTATTGCCAAACACCGAGAAGAACTGGAAAACAGCAAAGACTATCGTATTGCCGCAGTACTTGCAATACTTCTCGGATGGATTGGTGCACATAAGTTCTATATTGGCAAGTATACATCAGGTGTTGTCTATGCTATCTTCTGTTGGGCATGGATACCAGGCATCCTCGGAATCATTACTGGACTCAAATGGTTATCTAAAGGGCAAGACAAGTTTATAGATGAGTTAATAGACGATTGGGATTGTTAACTTCTAAAAGGTTTAAATATATGTCAAAATTAAGAATCACTTATTATGCGGAAGGACATCGCAACGGATGTAAGGTAACGCTTGACAATGTGTGCGGTATGGTTTATGATGACTTTATCATTGATGCAAATCGTTGGTATTTATGCCACAACTCATTTGACCAAGAAGCTATCATATTGGCAACGGCACGCATCAGATACCCAGAAGTAAACTGGGAAAGAGCGCACTATACCGAGATTCATAACGCATAGTAAAGAACACCAAAGAGAAAACCGAAACGCTTTGAAGGAAGTAGGCAATAGAGAAAGTCGAACCGCTCGATAGGAAGTAGACATGAACGAATAAAAACATAAACTTATGCCACGATTAAGAATCAAAGGTCGTGCAAATTATGATGGAATAGTTGGCAAAAGCTTTGATGTTGTTGTTGAAGTTTCTGACACCGTAGGAAGTTCAAAGAAAATTGAAGCTATTCGTGCCTTGCATCCTAATTGGACTGCTATCTGCTGTGATAGTTGGACAGAAGTATAATTTGCATGTAGGTCATTAGTAAATATTCTAATGGCTAAGAGGGTGTATCAATCAGGTACACCCTCATTAACCTTTAGATATTGAGAAATTTAGGCAGTAGTAAAAATAGAAACACTATAACTATTATAAGAATATGCCAACAGACAACCTTACCAAACAGGATATTTCACAACAATTTCCAGACAGATATCATCTATATGGCGTAGTTTAACATTTTTCCTGTTTTTCCGACACTTCATTCCGGTTTGTCCGATAATGAATATAGAGGATAAAGGCATAAAAACATATACCTTTGCACCAGAATAAATAAAATACTGCAATGGAGAAATATCATATAGGACAAGAGATTCTGAAAGAGGTAAAGGCTAAGTTTCCTTCGGTGGCTGCCTTTGCCAGAGAACTGTGCAAGTCCAGCTCTGCCACATACGAGATATTCGGCAAGACAAGTCTCGACACCGACTTGTTGCTGAAAGTATCGAAGCTGCTTGATAGAGACTTCTTCCGCGAATTCTCGGAGAAATGTCTGAACGGAGAAGTGGCGGTAGTAGACAAGCAGACGGCAGAAAACAGCATCTCGCTGCTCTTGCCAGAAGAAAAACTACATACAATATTGCCAAGCCAAACAATGGATGTGGTGGAAGAGTATCTTCTGATGCCGCGCAAAAAGCCGCTCGTAATATTCTATAGTGGAGCGCGCAGTCGCAACCTACCCCGTCTTGTATGCAAAAAGGGCGAGGAGATATATGGCAAAGGCCTGGTGCGAAAAATAAGGCTCGAACCAGCAGAACTGATGCATTTTGAGCTTGGCGTGATGTCGCTCGCCAAAATGCCGCAGAAGGTAGTCGTGATTAAATGCACTATGGCAAGAGACTATAACTCCCATGTGCTCATTGCCGAAAGACTGGCAGAGGAGTCGGGAAAGCACGTCGTGCTGCTATGTCTTGACCCTATTCATATTCCCACGCTGCCAAATGGACGAGTGGTGTTGAAGTCGCTCGCCTTGTCTACTTTCAACTCTTGGAACCAACGTGCACATATATTCATAGCCGATGATATTGAGAAGCGTTTCGCTTACCTCATTGAACTATTCCATGCCATCAAAGGAAAGGGATATATGGACAGAATATACGATAGCATAGAGGGCAACGAGAATTGGGCAGACACCTTGACAGACTTGCTGGAGGAGGCAAAGCAGAATCTCACCACTTACGAAGACATTGTGTTGGAAGAAAGTAGCGATAAGGACAATCGTCAGGTGGAATATCATCAGGTTAGCACCATTCAGCCTACTGTTAACGACTTGAATCGTCCTGAAGGGATTTCGCATATCCGCACCCATCTGCGTTATCGCATGATTAAGGAGACTGGCGAAATATTAGAGTATGAGCCAATGAGTTTCGATCAAGTGAAGGTAATGAATAATACAGAAGAGAAGTAAGTTCAAGACATGCTATTCTTTTATGGATACAACTAAAAAATAATAAATATGAATACAGGATTGACAAAAGAAGATCAAGCAATGATCAAGGAAGCCAAAGGCAACAAGTTTTCTGGACCAATCTATAGCGAGGATGGACTTCGTTTGTTGAGAGTACTCGGCAATCCTGAGTTCCTTGAAGTGGAAGATGGTGTGAAGGCAATCTGTGACGAGGCATTCCAAGGACTAGACAATCTTCATGATGTGGTGTTGCCAGAATCTGTTGTCGACTTGGGCACAAGAGTTTTCGCAAGCTGCCGCAAACTCTTCAAGGTTACAATGCCTGGAGTAGAATTCATCGGCAAAGAGTGTTTTGCACTTTGTGAAAGTTTGAAGGAGATAATCTTGCCTGAAACGTTGGGCAAGATTTGGGAAGGTGCCTTTGCTGGCTGCAAAGCTTTGGAAGAGATAAATATTCCAAGTCACCTGAAGATTATCGACAAGTCTGCGTTCAGAAATTCCGGACTGAAAAGTCTCAACATTGAGATAAGTGATGGAGGCAAATGTCTTGTTTATGACAAAGCCTTTGCAAGTTGCAAGCATCTGGAGTCTGTATATCTAAACAAGAATGTAAAGATTATGGAGCGAATGGCGTTTGCCGGCTGCACTTCACTAATGGCGATTGAGTTTGAGAATCCGTCATTGACAGGTCCTATTGGTGAATTCAACGCGCTTACAAAAGATGAAAAGGAACTGATTGCTGCAGAACTACAGGCAAAGTATGACTTTGTAGGAGATTTCTATCCAAAATGTATAGGACACGGAATTTTCTTGTACAGGATTACCCGATACGCAAAAGGCGAGATATGCGATATAAAATACGGAATATATAATAGCGTAACAAAATTATTGGGTCCGTGCGTATATAATTTTCTCTGGCCCTTTGAAGAGGGCGGAATAGCTCGAGCTAAGCGGAATTTCAAATATGGATGGATTAACATGAATTCAGAAGAGATAATTCCTTGTAAGTATAGTGATGTGTCTGACATGGAAAATGGATACGCCCACGTCAAGGAAAACAAGGATGACACATGGGGATTAGTCAGTATGACTGGCAAAGTTGTCGTTCCTTGCAACAAGTATGAAGACGCAAGGATATTTAAGAATGGATATGCAGGTGTCAGGTTAAACAATCTTTGGGGCTTCGTGAATGAAGAAGGAGAAGAAGTAATTCCTTGTCAGTATGTTGATGTAAAGAAATTTACTGTAAAAGGATTTGTGAAAGTCTTGCCTCTAAGAGGTGATTGGATTACCATTGACAAAACGGGTAAGCAAGTGACAAAATAACAAGTAACAACAGAGGAAGCCGAAACGCTGGAAAGGGATATGCTGTTCTGACTATGCGCTACAAAAGAAAGTCACATTAAAAAAAGAATCATGCTTTATGGAGTATTTGACCACAGTATACTATCGCATTGAAGGCAAACCAAATGACCTTCAAGAGATATATGACCAGTATAGGACGCTTCTAAACAAGAAACTGCTTGAAGAGGGTAAAGACAAGTCTGTATCTTACGCAAGTATGGTGTATAGTCTCGGAGTAGATACCAAAGAACAATATCTTCGGGGCAACATTATAAAATGTGAGTTCGTAGATAATTCATTGAGTATTGAAGCCGAGGAAGATTGGGTGACGGCAGACTTCCGACATCCGCTTGAAAGCCACTATGAAGGTATGACCATATACTATATGGTGGAAAGTTATTGCGATGAGACTTATGCAACAAATGATGCAGAGGGGAAATATTTCCCGACACGCGTCAGTGTGGACTTTCATTTGAAAGAGCCGGTTTTGTGTGGTTACAAGCGGTTCAACTGTATGGATGAGGCATTAGCCTATTTCGCACGTGTCTTGAAACGTGACACTCTTACTGTTGATGACATCCACAAGTGGAACTGTGAGCATTGGAAGGACGGGTTCATCTATTTCAATGAGTATAAGGTTGATTTACGATGATGCAGTTGTCAAGATAATAACAGAGGAAGCCGAAACGCTGCAAAGGGAGTAGGCAAAACTTTTAAAAGACATGAGACATGTTTCTCTTTCTATGCGGAATCTTGATAGTTGTGTTTGGCGGTTACATACTGATAAGTCTCATACAACTCGTCTTTATGATTATTGGCTGGATTATCCAAGCCATATTCAGTATCTTTGAATAAGATATGATTGCAACAAAAAGTTGATTTTTTGTTGATTTTCTATGGTCTGATTTTTTTATTTCAGAAAAACAGGGTAAATTTCGCGCGACAACTAAAAACATTAAAGACATGATGAACAACAATTCTACAACAAACAGTGAAAAGAAGCCTATCATCGACAATGATGAGGCTTTGCGTCTTATCGACCTCATCCAGCAGGGCGACTCCAATGCGGAGAACGAGTTGGCAGAACTCGGTTCTGTCTTTGTCAAGGCAGTAGCAAAGCAGTATGTGGGCAAGGGACTCTCTGACGAAGCACTCATTGCAGCCAGTCGTTACGGAATGTTACGTGCCAGCCACAAGTTCGACAAGTCGCGTGGCTTTACCTTTGCAGCTTATGCCGTATGGTGGATGCGCGAAGCCATCTTGCAAGCTATTCACAAAAAAGATAATAACTAAAAACGAAGGATTTCGATAAGCCAGATGAGCAGAACCGAGCTTGCTCGGGTTATGCCATGGCGAGAAATCGTGTCTTGAAAAGAAAAGAATATGATACACAAAGATTTAGGCGACATCCGTGCGCTAACACTCATCAGAGTGGTTCTCGAAAGAACGGAAAACGAAGAGTTGAGAAATCAACTTGAGGAGTATCTTCAAAACAACGAAGAGCTATGGGACGATGCTCACATGGCAGACTTCTATACATTTGCCACCACTCTTGCCAAAGAGTGGCTGGCAAGTAATCAGTCATAAAGTAACAAAACAATATCACAGACAATGAAAGAGATTGATGCAGAGATCTATTTAAATGGAAATAATGACGGTGCCACCGTCAAACTCTCTGACGAGGAAGCTGAGAAATTGCTGGCATTATGGAAAGAAGCCCAAGATACAATTCTGAAAGACATGGAGGAAGAAGATTATTGGGAAAAGTTTGACCCTTGGTTAAAGGAAAAAGCTCCTAACCTCCATGAGAAGATAATGGATGCTTACTATCAGGAAACCAGCGAGCGATTGAGCATAGGAGATTGGGCTGAAAGTGATGAATTTATGTCAATAGGTCATGACATAGACGGGGCGTATCTTGGAGACGACAATGAAGTTGTCATCAATCAGATTTTTCCTCCTTCAAAATAAAGGTCTAAACGAAAAGAAAATGAAGATATATCTTAGAGTACACAAGGATTATGCACAGTATGTTGTCCACCTTTGGAGCAAGCATATCAAGGAACAGATCATAGAAACGGTAAACGCTATGTGTGACTATAGTGAAGGCTATATCGGTTATGGCGAGTACTTCCCTACATTCTGGCAAGAGGACATCCATGCCCGTTGCATCAATGTAGGTCGTCCTTCCAGCAGAAAAGGATGGCTCGTTTCTTCCATGTATGTGCTCAGCTTCGTATGGGAGAAAGCCGATTTTGACTTTGGGGATGACTACTATCAGCTGTGCGATGAGGCTAAGTTGCCGTATGACTTCACCTGTCAGCCGAGAATCAACGACTTATACACCGATGACATTTATATCGGTTCGTACGTCAAAGGGCAGGAAGAACCGCTTACCCTCCCCGGACTCCTCTTTGACCCGGAATATGCTGAGGATGGTGAAGTGTTGGCTGACAGTATGTTTGTAGAACTAAAAAAGAACTGAGGATGAAAACTATTGTTGCTGTCATTGTCGCTTTTCTCATGCTTCTCGCATCATGTCAGCATAAGTCACAGAACACAAGTCTCGATAAGAGTACAGATAAGTCTGACTCTACCGAGACTTACCATACAATAGTCTCTGACGACAGTCTTGTGACAGCCATCTGGCATGACACCGGCGAAGGAGGAACTGCACCCGACATCGATTGTGTGGTGAAGTTCAAGTCTCCTGACGGCAAGCTGCACGAAGAGCACAGACCTCTGCTGCAACTTGCCCATCCTAATGATGATTACAGCCACCATGAAGTGCAGAAGATAGTGAGTCTTGACGATGAATACGGCAATCGCTCCTACGTGTTCTTCCTCTCTGCTAAAGTAGGAAGCAACGAGTACGCTCGCGACATTGTGGCTTTCGAGATAGCCGGTGACAGTCTGCGACCATTGTACAACTTTAAAATTGATTAGAGATGGAAGAAGACATAACAATAGATTGGGAGACTTTTGTCAAGTCACAGTTGCATTGGATAAGAGTGGTCTACAAAGTAGAAGGCAGGCAAGAAGACTTGCAAGAAATATGCAATCTCTACAAGGAGTTTGCCGACAAGAAACGCCCCGTTATGGAAACTGACGAGGAGCCAGGTTGGGAAGGCAACATCATTTTAGCTCTCGGCATAGACTATGGCGACTGCAATCTTTGTGGCAACATTCTCCATTGTGACCTTAAAGATGGAGTTCTCAAAATGGAAGCTGAGGAAGTCGCATTCATCACCGATTTCAAGATTCTGGTTGAAAATCACTATAAAGACCTGAAAGTATATTTCATCACGGAAGACAATGAAGGCGACATCTACACCACCAACGATGCCTACCGCAAGTATTTCCACGTCTTGCCGAGCGACTACATCGTTGTTCCATAAACCATTGAAAAAGAAAAAATAGAGAAATGGGCATTAAAACATTCCTCGCATCACTAATGATGCTGATAACCATAGCCGCTATGTGCTCACCGCTGTACCTCATTTGGCTCGGATTTACGATGAACGGCTCTGCATTAGTGCGTATAGGCTTGATAGTCGTTGGACTTATCCTGTGCAGACTATTCAAACCAATATCCAACTTGTTTGACAAGGATTTCAAGATTTTCTAAAAGCAGGATGTCGAGTCTTTTCTAAAAAGTCTAAGACATCCTGCTGGCTGTACCAATACTTATCACCAATTTTTGAATAAGCGAGCAATCCTTGCTCTCTGTATTTTTGTATAAGCCGTTCTTCAACACCAAGCACTTTACACAATTCTTTATTGTTGTAATATTGCGGTTGAGCAACACATTTATCTTTGAGTATAGAGACTTTTAGAGTTAAGTCTCTGATTTTCGACACAATGGCTTCCCATTGTGTTTTTTCAATAAGCAGCATCTCTTTCTTTTCTGTCATAATTTTTAAAGTTAGTTCTAAATATATAATAATGCGTATTAGCAAAATGCTTCACGTTTGTTGTTTGTCATAAACTCGTCAATGTCTTTTTGGGTGTACCAATACTTATCACCACATTTACTGTAAGACAACAAACCTTTATAACGATACTTGCGCAGTAATTTATCTTTGATTCCAAGCACCTCACAAATTTCCTTATTTGTGTATATCTTCAAGTCTCCATCTTCTCTGGTATTATGAATCTCATTTATACCATTATCTAAAGCCATTATCAAATCATCAACAATAATATTATCAACCTTCTTAAAATATTCCTTCATCCAATCTTAATTTAAATTTTGAAGGTTGTATAGTGATACTTGGAAAAAGTTTGTCTTCTATACACTTTGATGTTGAAATTCCTATAGAAAAAGGTTCTTATAAGGCGCTCCTTTGGGATTACGCTTGAAAATGAGTACTTTTGCAGCCAATTAACATAACAACAGGCAATATGGAAATTACATATACTGACGATAAAGGAGAATCTGTTGAGATTATCAACCACCATATAGAAATACCATCTTATATAAAAGAGTTTGATGAGCAAAAGTCATTTCTGAATATAAAGTCAGAAGATGTTGCAATGCTATTCCATAGTAATAAGCCGATGTCAAAGGCTGTGACTATAGGGCGTTATCAGATGTTTTTGAAGATGGATTTAGATAACTTCATGCACTCAAAGTTTGCAGATACGATACATAGAGTATTTGCAGACTTTCAGCATGGTTTTTATACTAATCTGTATAAGATTGGAGATAAAACCATAGACTCCTTTATTGATGTCATTCAAGAGTGTCATGAACATATAATTAATTCATGTACGAGACAAGTTGTTATAAATGATGATAGTTATGTGTCCACATTATTATACTTGAGAGTCTGTAGCGCTTTACGCAAGAAGTGGAACAATGAAGATGTAGAATATCTTGCTCCTTTCTTTGCCTTTAAGAAAGACGCCTATATAAAAGTCGGTGTTTTGACTCTTGACGACAAAGAATTTGTTGCAAGTCTTATTTCTGTAATGAAGGCACAGGACGAAAAGTATCGTAAAGAGATATACTCTGCTATGCTTATACTGGCATATATATATGATGCGTCATCTTCTTCGGCTAAAGTTGTTGATGCTTTAAGGTCGCATTCATATAAGTCAAAAGGAAATTCTTGTTTTCATGGTTTCGAGAAAATTGACGAGAATAATACTCTAACGGCAGAAGAACTTGCTGTGTTTAATGGTTCTTGTTTGTCAGAAGAGGATAAGCAAGCTGTAAGAAACAGAATGTCCAGATTTGCGCTGTTTCAGAATAGTCAGATTATTCAGAAGAGTCTTGGTCATTATGCGATTGAGCGAAGAAAAATAAAACTCAGTATGCTTACACCACAAGAGTGGCTGGACATATTCATAGATCGAGTAAATGAATTGAGAATCAAGAATGAATATCCTGCTAATGTTGATATTGAGGATGTCAATACTCCCAAATGTTATTTCGCATTTCTGGTTGAAAATATATCCGAGGATAAAATAGAGCTAAGTAATGATGAACCTCTTGTTAATGGCTTGTTGTATCTTATCTACATCAAAGGATATAAGGATATTGCGTACATAGCTAAGGAGATTCTAATCCTTAACTACATTATTGACCATATGGCTGATGCGGTGATGTCTTCTGATTCAGAGGTTGCAGTGAATACAGCCATAGAAAAGGCTGTTGACTTCATTGATATTGTCTTTACAAGTAAATTTAGATGTAAGACTTATTCTGATGTGGAACTGAAATCAAAATTCAAGCAGATTCTTAAAGACAAGGAACTCTGTGATAAAGTCTGCAAAATAAGTCCCAACAAGTTTGATGGTGGTTTCAATCTTGTTCTTGTATACAACATCATCGGTCTTTTCAGAGACATAAAACTGATAAATGGCGGTATCTCAACCATTGCTACGGCGATAGCCGTTAGTAGAAATCAGATAAACGAGAAGGGAAAACCTCAAATTAGAAAAGAATATATTTCCAACTGGAATATAGAAATAGGAGAACATAAACAGACCGAATTAAGCAAAAATCTGATAAAACGATTAGAGGCGATTTACCTCTAAAAAACTGGGAATAGAATTCCCAATTTCATATAAAGTAGGAAGGCTTGTCATTTGATAAACCTTCCTATTTTATTTATATACAAGCAGTTATGCCACTTGCCGGTATTGGGAATATTTCAAGAAATTCCCAGCGCTTTCTTTAATGGAAATCCCCCAATTTTTATATGTAATTTTGTAATATCTTTTAAAAAATGGGGAGTAAAATACCAAAATTTCCCTAATGTTTAATTATAAAAAAAATACTATTATGAAGGCAAAGAATTTTAAGAATGGAGTAAGCGTAATCATTAAAAGTGATGACCTCAATCTCAACGATGTGGTAGTTAATCTTAATAAGGAAACAAAAGAAGTACGTGTTTTCCGTAAGATGGAAGATGGTACCGTTAAGGAACTGAAAAAGGTTCGTTCAACCAGAATATCACATACTAAATCGAAGACAACTTCTGTAAAGGACACAGAACCTATTACAAGTGAATCCCATAATATTAATAAGGTGGTACCCGCTGATGAAACGAAGCGTCAAGTGAACTGGAGAAAATTCAGAGCGAATATTATCAAGGAAGGTGGTATAGACACTTACATGAAGTCTCGTCGTGAAAATAATGTCGTAGAGGAGTTACTTCTGAAATATCCAGACTTCAAGAGGGGAATGAAATTGTATGAATCAGGAAGTCGAGGAGCATGGATTCTTATTTCAAAAAGGAGTCTTGAAAGTGTTCGTCGTACATATAAAAAGTTCTTTATAGACTTAGACTCTCTTCTCGCAGCATAATTTTCTACATAAAAAATAAACTTTTCACACATTCTTATATATAAATGATTGTTGTGGAAGAAGTGCGCTTTAAAATAAGTAATAAAAAATTAGGATGTAAGGTGTCTCCAAAAGTACACCTTTAAAATTAAATCAAATGATTATATACAAAGGACAAAAAACAAGGCCTGTAGAGTTGGTCAAAAAGTATCCAAAGTATGAATGCCTAAAGTTTGATACTTTAGGACAGGCTGCCAGATTTTTAGGTGTAGAGTCTTCATATTTAAAAAGTTATCTGGATGAAGGCGTTGAATACATGGGTAAGTACGGGTATTATATCCATGAGCAGGAAAGACCAAGAGAACCGGAAAACATAAACGCTTTGTTTTAAGCGAAGAGGTTAGAGGTGTCCCTCTTGTTGTACACCTTATTATATATGCACACAATGAGTTGCATTAAAATGCCGCATAATAGATTTGTGTTGTCTGCGGCAATCAGATTATTCACTAGACTTAAGTAAAAACAATTATGGAGTAGGGTGCACACTCTCCTTAATTGTTTTGAACGAGCCACAAAATAAAGATTATAACAATGGAATGTAATAACATGCAGAGTCAAGTGTTGGATGGTTCTGCGACAATTAAGGGAGGGTCTGACTCTATGAGACTTTCATCAGACTCTATTGATAATGAAAAGGAGAATGTCTCTAAGTTTATGAATTACGAAAATGGATATTTCTCATATATCCGATTAGGGCAAGAAGGAACATGTAGATACTACGAAAATATTGACTCTGCCTATCATTATGCATTACGGGAATGTGAGACTCGATTAAAACAAGGGATATATGGATGTAGAATGTCGTTCATCGTTACAGGTCCAGATCATGCACCGATATTTAATGGTGAACCCAAAAGAAACGGAAAAATAAAGTTCTCCATATATAATGGTAATGGCACCTCATATCTCGCAACTATTACAGACGAACACAACAAATCATTTTTTCAAACTAATATTAATCCTATGAAACATACAGAAATTACAACAAGCAACAGAACTGTCACAACAAACAAGGTGTTTTTCACTAATTCAGAAGATGCAGACCTTGTCAATTTCAATGCAAGCATCTTCATAGACAAGAACATCCTTACCGAAGATAATGTCAAATTCTTGTGTCTTTCAAAGGAGTCTGCTCAAAATATGGCGAAAATAGTACAAGAGACCGCCATTGCTTATAAAGATGCAGACAACGAAACATTCATGAAAGCTATACATAAAGTCTCAAAACGAATGATAACCGTAACAAAGAGACTGGCTTCTGGCAAGTCAACTGACGATACTCATTGCAGTATGCACGATGACTTGCTTTATTGTGCTGCACATTGCAAGTTACATGACTCTTTGTTTGACGGATCAAACACTTGGAGAAAAACACCGGGCAAACTCAATTATAATAAACTGGAAGATGCCATTATTGATATGTATGACCGAGGACAGAAGATGCTTCTTGAAGTTTCTGAGAAGAAATCAAAAAAGATGACAGACGAAACAACACATACAAAACGAGAGATTACGATAATAAATGATTATGGGCGTCAAACATTCAATGATATTGTACAAGCAGTCACCTCTACTATTATGACTTATGCAAAACCATCAGAAGACACATTATTCTATTTGAATATGAAAGGGTCAACACTTGATTCGGAAGTCAAGTCACTGACCAATAATGTAGTAACAGTAACACAAAACAACAACCTGATGATATTCAAGACTATTTCAGATATTTCAGAAGAGATGAATGTAAGTGACTATACGGACAATGACACACTCAGAAAAGATGTGCGTACAACCATTGCAAAACTTATTATATGTGCTGCGCTGTCAGATAAAACACGCCAACTTATTTCAAGTGTAGTTGATTTGACCTCTATTGAAACTTTCGTCAGTTCATCGTTCAAGATGGCTGCCTAATTATTAATCCGACTGTTTGAAGATTAGGAATGGTTTTCAAACAGTCACTAAAAACAAATAAAACAGATGAAAAACATAACAATGTTCACCCTTTTCAGTGGGTATGAGTCTCAGATGATGGGACTTCTTAAAGCCGTAAAGAAATTTAACAACCGTTTCAAAGCAGAACTTGTTGGTTGGTGCGAAATTGACAAAGCTGCACGACTTGTACATAATCTTGCATTTCCTGAATATGCAGACAGATGTTATCCAGATGTCAGAGAAATAGATTGGGACAAAGTCTCGGATTTCGATATACTTTTCTATTCTAGTCCATGTCAGAGTGTTAGTCGAGCTGGGGCACATGGCGGTATAGAGAAAGATTCAGAAACTAAGTCTTCGTTGATATGGGAAGTAGAGAGAGCCATTGCAGTAAAACGCCCGAAATGGCTAATCTTGGAGAATGTGGAAGGACTGCTTGACCCTAAATTTATGAATGACTATTTGTTATGGACGAGAACAATTTCAAGCTATGGTTACAAGAGTGTATTCAAAGTCCTTTGTGCAGCAGATTTCGGAATACCACAGAACAGACGAAGGGTGTTCTTAATTTCTAAGAGAATAGACAAAGATGAGGATTTTAATTTTGAATGGCCAAGTAAGTTACAGGAAATGCCCAAACCTGAGACGCTGCTTTCAGACAGAGTTGATGATGACTATTATCTCAGCAAGGAAGAGACAGATACCTTTGTTGACCTTATCAAGAATGCGACATATGGATACACGAGTTCTATAGATGCGAGTGTCGGTTATCCGACTAAATTTCTGACTTCTCAATTAGACAAGCGTATTTCTGTCATGGTGTCTCCATTATGTAAGAATGGTGCTATACCGACACTAATGACAAGTATTCAAGGCGGCAATCTTACATCATTGACAGGATGTCGAAGAGAAAAAGCACCATGCGTTATAGAAGTTTGGACAGGCAAGAAAGGTTTGCAACCTCAGAGCCTAAAAAGTCAAAAGGTATCATGTCAACAAGTTAAGGCAGAAAGAGAATGTGCTGACAGGGAGCGCATTCTAAAATTAATAGACGGTCTTAAAGATGGTCAGTATCTCAGAATTAGGCGACTTGCCCCTGATGAATGTTTCCGATTTATGGGTGTTGAACAATTCTACATCAATAGAATATTGAATCCTTACGAAACATTAAAGAAAGAATGTTATACAGAAGAACAGATAACGAGACTTATGACCATAGATGGACGTAAATGCAAGACTTCTGACTATTCTCTATATGGTAGAGTAGGAAACTCAATCGTAGTGAATGTGTTGACAGCTATCTTTTCCGCTATCATAGAGCAATTTCCTGACTCTTTTGATGATGTTTACGAAATGTCTATAGAAGAAATGAGGGCTGTTAAAAAGCGGGAGAGTCAACGAAGATACTATGAGCGACATAAAGAAGAAATACGTCGTAAAAGCCGTGAATATCATAGACAACAACGAGCTAACAAAAAGAATCAATAAACAAAATGTGTAACTTTGTAGAGACCACGCAAATGGTCTCTACATTAAAACAAAAAGAATATGAGCAATATAACAAAAGAAATAAACGGTAAGGAATATACATTCGATGTAACTACACTCGACATCAAACTTGTTGACTATGGTGGATTCTATGGTACTGACATCAGAGTAGACGTAAAGGTCAAATGCAATAATAATGAAGATGAATTCTCAGTAGAGTTATGTTATCCTATGGGTGATGCATACGATTATTATAGTGAGATGGACTATGCGGACTTGGCTGAGATGTTTGGTGAAACAGCCGAAGAAATAGAGTCTGATTTCTCTGCATGGTATGACAAGCATAGTGATAAACTTGAAACGGATTATGTCAATCTGTTTATTGATGAGTATTTTTGGGAAGATGAAGAACCTTTTCAAGAAATGGTACTCGACGAATTGTTAAGTGATAAGAGTGACAACAAAGACGAATTGCTTGCCCTCATTGTTTCAGACTCCGATGAAATAACGACTATAGAAACAGACGAGAACTTCATGTATATCCCTGATTTTATGGACGATGAAACAACAGATGAAGAGTTCGAAAATATCCTTGAATACAGAAAAGGGTATCCGTGTGATGGTTGGGGCGCTCCTAAGGAGTATAAGTTATTTACGGTTATAGTTAACAAGTATGTGAGGTTTGAGGTAGAAATGTATCTCAGCAAATATGCTGCATGCAACTATGAAGTAGGTGTCGGTTGGGGCAATATATTCGAGTATGCCAACGACATGCTTTCAAAGTTTTTGTCACGCGAGAATATAAAGAAAATCAAAGACTTGAAGGACTATCTGGCTAACAATGAGAATAGAATATTGTTGGAAGATTGATAGTTATTCAGAATGACCATTTGTGCGTGTTGCTCCGCCTTTTACGGTCTTTCACTACGAAATAAAATGATCGAAAAGGTTGACACAGCAATATAACCACTTGATACTCAATACGCCTTGTTCCTCTTCAACGAGGACGAATATTAATCGCTCAAACAGCTATACAGTATAGCTTGAAGCGTTGAATATAAGCGGTATAGGAGTTGTACAACATTTCTATACCGCTTTTTCTGTTCTTTTACCGCTTGATTGTCCTTATGGTAAGCCCATATTTAAAGGTATAGCGCAATGAGTAGATTCGTTATTCTTGGAAAAACGAACTAAAATAACTCTCAGAAAAGTTGTAACTTTTCTCTATATGTTATATATTTGCACTTGATAAGTTCGGAAAAGTGTCGGGTTTGGCACAAATCGGAAGTAATTGGTGTAGGTATGAGAATAATTATCTCTGATTTTTTGCATGTCAAAGAATTTTCAGAACAATAACAAACCGAACGGAATCATAGAACAAATAGACTTTATTGATTATGGATGGTAAAATACTTAGGAGTGATTATCATGTGATTTTGGAGGAATACATGACAGGACATCCTAATATGGATTCCAATTTGTGCACAATCTTGTCACGTGGTGTGTACAATGGTACATTATGCAAACAAGGGGGCATACTGATAAGTGGAATAAACCCGTCGTATGATGGGAAAACGGAAGAAGAACTCCCTTGTAACAGATTAGTAGAGTGTACAGGCAAATATTGGAAACCGTATGTTGAAATCGCCAATAGCTTTTCTGAAGATATGGTTGGCTATCTTGATGTGTTTCCGTTGCGTTGTACAAAAGAAGCTGATTTGCTGAAGACAGTGCCTGTGGACTTGAAAGTTCGTCTTATCCAGAAGTTTATGAAAGTCGTGGAGGAGTATATTCGCCCTAATCTTATCATATACACCAATAAATCTACGAGGTATCTGTGGGGCACGGATGAGTTGCATCCATGGATGGGATACAAACTGTTGCCGATAAAAACGGGCGAAAGGCTGTCAGTCAAAGGAAATTTATACCGTATTATTGGCAGACAAGATTCGGCTGCGTGCATATATCCTGAAGACACACACAATAAATGTAATTTGGTAGGCTGTTACCTCTTCATCACCAATTTTTATCAGTATGCCAAGAAAGAAGCGAAGCTAACCGCCGATGATGTCAAGGCGTTGTGGAATGCGTACGCTTTGTCAAATGTAGGCTGAGAAAAGAATTAACCTCAAAAAATGTACGGGGTGCTTCTCTATCTTTGAGAGAATATGCCAATGTGTGTTCGTTTTTGCAAAAGTACGTTTCCTTCTCAATTTGGAAAAATACGAAATATCTTGTGCCTGCTTGTAAGATATTTGCAGTTTTAACTGCTCAGGAGTGGCTGCAAAATCAAAAAGAAAGCGGGTGGTCGGTTTTTGTCGCTTTGCAATAATTTGCAATAAGTGCTTGTTAATGTAACCAATAAATTAAATCTTTGCATGTAGTAATAAAAATAAGTATATGGTAAAAAGACAAAGGAAGGGTATTATGGTTCGTCTGTTGTCGCTCGTTGTGGTGATGCTGGTTTTGTCAGCTGCTGCGATACTGCGCGACGGCAGGATATTCGGGCACGACTTGCGCCAGACTCATGCCGCGGTGGCATCAGTAGCGCAGGGCAGCGATACATTGGAGGTGCAACCCGATGGAACGTTTGTGGTGAACACCCGCGTGCTCGCGAAGGACGTGCAAGGCTACGGCGGACCGGTGCCGTTGAAGATACATATAGATAAGGACGGAAGACTGACCGCCATTGAGGCTGAGCCAAACGCCGAGTCGCCGAGCTTCTTCGACCGTGCGAAGGAGCTGTTCAGCCGTTGGCAAGGCAAGACCGTAGACGAGGCGATGGCGGAGGACGTGGATGCCGTGTCGGGGGCTACGTTCTCGTCGAAGGCGATAATAAGGAATGTGCAGCGCGGACTGGCTTATGCCAAGCAGCGCAGTCAGTGGGGTGAGGATGGCTCGGTTGGTGCACTTGAGACAAGTGCACCCCCTATAGTGGCGTTGATCGCCGTACTGCTCGGAGCCATCGTTCCGCTCTTCACCAACAACCGCCGTCTGCATCTTGTGCAGCTCGTGGTGAACGTCGTGGTGCTTGGTCTGTGGACAGGTACGTTTGTCTCCTACACGCTCTTCCTTCGACTCTTTGCCGGAGGCGTGAGTCTGTCGGCGATAGGTACGCTCGCCGCTCCGCTGCTGATGCTGATTGTGGCATTGCTCTATCCGTTGGCTGGCAGGTCGGGCCACTACTGCGCTCATGTCTGCCCGTTCGGTTCGGCGCAGGAGCTTGCCGGAAAACTCAGTCGACGCAAGCTGCGCATCACGCCACGTGTGCTCCGCGTGCTCACCGCTTTGCGCAATCTGCTCTGGGGCGTACTGATGGCACTGCTGCTCACCGGTACATGCTCCGCATGGATCGACTACGAGCTGTTCACGGCGTTCATCTATTCGTCGGCATCGGTGTGGGTGATAGTGCTTGCAGTGCTGTTCCTTGTGCTGTCGGTGTGGGTGCCGCGACCATATTGCCGCTTCGTGTGCCCAACGGGAGCACTTATGAAGAGTGTTTAATGTTGAATGTTGAGTTTTGAATTATGCGCTGCGCGCATTGTGAGTTATTGAGTTTTGAATTAAGATTTTTAAATTATGAATTTACAGAATAAGTCAATAGTGTTGAACGTAGTGCTCGCTATAGTCGTTGTGGTGCTTGGCGTGCGCTTGGTGTCGGGCGTGGAGGACACCGTCGAGTCGCAAACGCAAGAGCAGGTAGTGCTCAACAATATTGCTACGCGTACCAGCATACGCGACTATGAGGCGCGTCCCGTGGAGAAGGAGAAGGTGGAGAAGATGCTGCGTGCGGCTATGGCTGCACCTACGGCTATGAACAAGCAGCCGTGGCACTTCGTGGTTGTCGATCAGCGCAGCGTGCTCGACAGTCTTGCAGGTGCTAATCCTTATGCGAAGATGCTGCTCAAGGCTCCGCTCGCTATCGTTGTCTGCGGCGATATGGATAAGGCGATTGAAGGCAGCGGACGCGACTTCTGGATTCAGGATGCGTCGGCAGCAACGGAGAATCTTCTACTTGCGGCTCACGCTATGGGGCTCGGTGCCGTATGGACTGGTGCCTATCCTTCCGAGGATCGCTGCAAGGCGATTGGCGCAACGCTCTCGCTGCCCGATAATCTCATTCCGCTTAACATGGTGGTTATCGGCTATCCGGCGGAGCATCCGCAGCCGAAGGATAAGTTCAAGGAGGAGAACATAACTTTTAAAAGTAAAAAAGTAAAAGAGTAAAAAGTAGGAGGTATGGGCATCTTGCCCATACCACGCACCCACAAAGGCATATATTTTAAAAGTAAAAGGGTAAAAAAGTAGAAGAGTAAAAAAGTAAAACAAACTACAGTGGAGAAAGTTCTATTCTCTCTCGGCATGTTGTTGCTCACCGTTGCAGCCTACGCTGATGGCACTGTGCTGTTCAGCACGGCGAAGGGCGGCATTGATGTTCCGCCTTATCGCATTCCGGGTATCACCTGTGGCAATGGCGGTAGACTCATAGCGAGTGCGGCACGCCTCGTCTGCGGCACCGACCCAGGTTACGGACGTGTCGACTGTGTGGTGAAGCTGAGTGACGACAACGGCAGAACGTGGAGTGAGCGTGAGATTGACGTGGCTTGTGGCGACGCATCGCTCATCAACAACGTCAAGACACCGATGGCTGCTGCCTATGGCGACCCTGCTATTGTTATGGATCGCGAGCGCAACGAAGTGCTCATCATGGCTGTTGCCGGTTGCACGGTGTACGGCAAGGCGAGCACCAACCGCCGGAACCCTAACCTCATTGCTGCAATACGCAGCACGGACGGTGGCTTGACATGGCAGAAGCCCATCGATCAGACCGAAGCGATATATGGCTTGTTCGACGGGGGCAATCCGCTGGATGCAGCTTTCATCGGTGGCGGAAAGATATTCCAGAGTAGAGTGGTGAAGGTAGGCGACTACTATCGCATCTACGCTGCACTCGCAGCGCGTCCCAACGGCAATCGCGTAATCTATTCCGACGACTTCGGACGCACATGGCACGCTCTCGGCGGCGCGTCTGCCCTGCCCGTGCCCGACGGCGACGAACCGAAGTGTGAGGAGTTGCCCGACGGTCGTGTCATCATAACAAGCCGCGCCTCTGGCTGCAGACTGCTTAACATATACACCTATAGCAACGCAACTACGGGTGAAGGCTCGTGGGAGGAACAAACGAAGGCTACGATGAGCGGATTGGCTCTCGCGCCGAGTACCAACCCCACGAACGGCGAGATGCTCATTGTGCCAGCCGTGCGCAGCAGCGACGGCAGACAGTTGCACGTTGTGTTGCAGTCGGTGCCAACAGGCACGGGACGCAACAACGTGAGCATATTCTATAAGGAACTGGCTGATGAAGCGGATATGTGCAACGTGAAAGCCTTAGCCGAGGGTTGGGACGGCTGCTATCAGGTGAGTACCACTGTGTCGCTCTACAGCAGTATGGATCTGCAAGCCGATGGCAGAATTGCCTTCTTCTATGAGGAGACGCTTACTAAATGGGGCACGAAGCCCAATCCCGTCTGCACAAGTTTTCCGCAGGGCGAGGGCGAACACAACTATGACGGCTGCGAACTCGTGTATAAGGCGTTCGACCTAGAGACAATAACCGGCGGAAAGTATAGGATATAGGGGTGTGGGTATGGGCAAGAATGCCCATACCTCCTATAACAACTCTGGAAGCTCGAACAGGCGTGTGCCGTTGCTGCCCTTGATGAGGATGTAGCGGTCGTGCGGCTTCTCAGAAGCAATTGCTTCCTTCACTCCTGCTACGTTCTCAAACTTGCGGAACGTGGCAGGAGTTGTTGTATGCTCAAACTCCGAACCCACGAGCCACACCTCCTCGAGTGTCATGCGGCTGAGCTGGTCGACGATGCGCTGATGCTCGTCGTGGCTCACGCTGCCCAGCTCCTTCATGTCGCCGATGATAGCCATCTTATGGTCGGCATTGATAGTCTCGAAGTTGTTGAGTGCCGCAGCCATGCTCGTCGGGTTGGCGTTATAAGCGTCGACGATGAGACGGTTGTCGGCAGTCTGCTCAAACTGCGAGCGATTGTTGCTCGGCGCATAGTTCGTCAGTGCTGCGTCTATGCGCTCTGCCTCCACACCGAAGTATGTGCCGATGGCGATGGCAGCGAGCATGTTCGTGATGTTGTAAGCACCGATGAGCTGACTCTCCACGTGGTGCGCAGCCTTTCCCTCCGCTTTCCACGTGAAGCTGAGCATCGGCTCGCTCTTCACGTCTGCGGCTGTAACGTACAGATTGTCTGCGGCGTTGATGCCGTAGCGCACAAGGTTCAGCCCCGTAGCGATGCCGTTGAGGTGCGGGTTGTCGTTGTCGATGAACACGCAGCGTGGGCGTTCCACCTCGCGTATGGCGTAGGCATCGTTCTCGCCTGCGGCAGCCGAGCGCACGAAGTCGTACAGTTCGCCCTTGGTACGTATCACGCCCTCGAACGAGCCGAAGCCCTGCAGATGTGCACGTCCCACGTTTGTGATGAGCGCATAGTCGGGCTCAACTATCTCCACCAACGTCTTGATGTCGCCAGGGTGCGACGCGCCCATCTCCACGACCGCGATGTCGTGCTCGGCGTTCAGGCGCAGCAACGTCTTCGGCACGCCGATGTCGTTGTTGAAGTTGCCCTCGGTGTAGAGCACGTTATATTTCTGCAGCAACACCGCAGCCGTCAGTTCCTTTGTTGTTGTCTTGCCGTTGGTGCCGGTGATGCCGATTATCGGTGTGCCGAGGGCACGACGATGATAGCGTGCCAGCTGCTGCAGCGTGTGCAGACAGTCGTCGACGAGGATGAAGCGGTCGTCGCCCTCAACGGCATACTCCGCCTCGTCAACCACGGCGTAGGCGCAGCCCTTCTCCAAGGCTGCTGCAGCAAACTTGTTGCCGTTGAACGATGCGCCCTTCAGAGCGAAGAACAGCGAACCGGTAGGGCAGTCGCGGCTATCGGTTGTCACAACGGGGTGTTGCTTAAAGATTTCGTAAAGTTCGGATATTTTCATTTTGCTTCTTGCTTTTATAGATGCATTTATCGGTGCAAAGGTAATGCAAACCGAAGACAATGCAAAATAAGCTCGCTGTTTTTTATTGTTGAGGTGCAGCTTGTGGGGGGGTAGGTGTATTAAAAAAGAGGAGCGTGTGCCCCTCTTTCCGTTTATGATAATGTGTGTATTCGTTTAGAACTTGTATGCAGCACCGAGACTGATGACGCACTGGTCCAAGTCGCTCACGAGGCTGTACTTCACCTCGAAGTTGAGCATGAGGTGGTCTGTCAGGTCGTACTGAGCACCGCCACCGAGGTTCACGCCAAACTTGCCTGTGTCGTAACTACCGTCAGCTTTTATCTCGCCGTTCCCCTTTCTCATTGGAGCACCCCAACCCCAATCGCCATCACCGAGGTCGATATCCAAGCCACTCAAGTGTCCATGTACATATGTCAGACCTACGAGCGGATATACCTTGAACTTGTCACCAATGTTGAACAAGTAGTGAGCGTTAGCGTTAATTTCCCACATTGTGAAATGGTCTTTCGGGAAGAAGTAGTTGAACGAAGCCTCGCCACGAATGTGGTCTGTGAAGCAGTAAGAACCCTTGACACCAAGGCCGAGAGACTCGATTTCTGTACCATAGTTAAGGTTAAGACCGACTGCAGCAGTCTTTGCCTGCGCTGATGCGAACAAGCTTGTCATCGCACAAGCGAGTGTTAATAATAACTTTTTCATAATTGTTTGTGTTAGTTTTGGTTAAAGTATAGTGGCAAAATTACACTAAATAATCCAAACTTCCAACTCTTTTTGTTAAAAATGTTTGGTTATTCGGATATTTATTGCGTATTTTGTGTTTTGTTATTAACAAATTATCAAGCATATATGCAATATACAATAAATGTGCGAGGCCGTCTGCTCGACCTCTCACAGCCCTTGGTGATGGGCATACTGAACGCCACGCCCGACTCGTTCTACAGCGGTTCGCGCAAGCAGACGGAGGCAGAGATAGCCGATCGTGCCAACCAGATAGTAGCTGAAGGCGGACGCATCATCGACGTGGGAGCGTTCTCCACACGCCCCGGTGCCGACGAGGTGAGCCTTGAGGAGGAGACCGAGCGTCTGAAGCACGCCCTGCAGATAGTGCGCCGCGAGCAGCCCGACGCCATCGTGTCGGTAGACACCTACCGCCCGCTCGTGGCTCGCAGATGCGTAGAGGAGTTTGGTGCCGACATCATCAACGATGTGTCGGAGGGCGGCAAAACGGGCATCGTGGGCAAGGAGATACACGAGGAGGGCGACATGTTCCAGACCGTGGCGCAGCTCGGCATGCCGTACATACTGATGTCGGTGCAGCCCACATTGGAGAAGATGATGCAGAACTTCGCGGCGGAGGTGCAGCGTCTGCGCGACCTCGGTGCGAAAGACATCATCCTCGACCCCGGCTACGGCTTCGGCAAGACACTCGCACAGAACTACGAGATAATGAACAGGGCGGAGCGCCTGCTCGAACTCGACCTGCCCGTGCTCGTCGGCGTGTCGCGCAAGAGCATGATATACAAGCTTGTCGGTGGCGACCCCACGACGGCACTCAACGGCACCACCGTGCTGCACACCGTATCGCTGCAGAAAGGTGCTTCGATACTGCGTGTACACGACGTGAAGGAAGCCTTTGAAGCCATCCGAATTGTGCAGCAATTAGGATAACACTCAACATTCAAAACTTACAACATGTTCGACTTCGGAATAAAAGACATCATCGACATATTTCTTGTCGCATTGATACTCTACTACATCTATCGTCTGATGAAGGAGAGCCGCTCGCTCAACGTCTTCATCGGCATCATCGTGTTCGTGCTCGTGTGGCTCTTTGTGAGTCAGGTGCTCGAGATGCGCCTGCTCGGAGCCATTCTCGACAAGCTGGTGTCGGTGGGTGTAATCGGCATCATCGTGCTCTTCCAGGAAGAGATACGCCGCTTCCTCTACTCGCTCGGTGCGCACCAGCGTTTCCGTGCCTTCGCCCGCTTCTTCGTGAGCAGCAAGGAGAAGGTGGTCGACAAGGAGACAATCATGCCCATCGTCATGGCGTGCATCGACCTCTCGCGCGGCAAGGTGGGCGCGCTCATCGTCATAGAGCGCGGCATACGCCTCGACGATATTGTCGACACGGGCGACGTGATCGACGCACGTATCAACCAGCGACTCATCGAGAACATCTTCTTCAAGAACTCGCCTTTGCACGACGGAGCCATGATTATCGTCGGCAAGCGCATACGCGCTGCCGGCTGCATCCTGCCAGTGTCGCACAGCCACGACATACCGAAGGAACTCGGTCTGCGCCACCGCGCTGCGCTCGGCATCTCGCAAGACTCCGACAGCATCGCCATCGTGGTGTCGGAGGAGACGGGCGGCATCAGCGTAGCCATCAACGGCGAGTTCCAGTTGAGGCTCTCGGCAGAGAAACTGGAGAACATACTATCGAAGGAAATGAACCTTTAGGTTCAAAAAAGCAGCGTTTTCTTCGAATAATCAACGCATTATTCGTAATTTTGCATTAATTAAGGAGAAGGCATACCGATGTCCTGCAACCAGAAAGTGCAGGTTGTGTCATCGTGCACCGAACGCAATCCGATCAGACGGCGAACGCAACCCGATCGGACGGCGGACGCAATCCGATCAGACGGCGGACGCAATCCGCCATTCTCCCCTCTACTTTTATATACGAAAATGGAAACTAAAGATACAAAAAACGCCTATGTGCGCCAGGTGGCGGAGCAGAAATACGAGTACGGCTTCACTACCGACGTGCATACAGACATAATTGAGAAAGGACTCAACGAGGACATCGTGCGACTCATCTCAAGTAAGAAGGGCGAACCCGACTGGATGCTTGAGTTCCGTCTGCAGGCTTTCCGCCACTGGCAGACGATGAAGGAACCGAAGTGGGGCCACGTGCACGTGCCCGAGATCGACTATCAGGCGATTTCGTACTACGCCGACCCGCTCGCAAAGAAGAACGAGAATAAGGAGATAGACCCCGAGCTGATGAAGACATTCGACAAGCTCGGCATACCGCTCGAAGAACGCCTTGCGCTGAGCGGCGTGGCGGTAGATGCCATCATGGACTCCGTCAGCGTGAAGACCACCTTCTCGCAGCACCTTGCCGAGAAAGGCATCATCTTCTGCTCGATAGGCGATGCCATAAAGAACCATCCCGACCTCGTGCGCGAGTACTTGGGAAGCGTGGTTCCCTACCGCGACAACTTCTTCGCAGCACTCAACAGTGCCGTCTTCTCCGACGGCTCGTTCGTCTACATACCCAAGGGCGTGCGCTGCCCGATGGAGCTAAGCTCCTACTTCCGCATCAACGCACGCAACACGGGTCAGTTTGAGCGCACACTTATCATTGCCGACGACGACGCATACGTCAGCTATCTCGAAGGCTGCACCGCACCGATGCGCGACGAGAACCAGCTGCACGCCGCAATCGTTGAGATCGTCGTGAAAGACAACGCCGAAGTGAAATACTCAACCGTGCAGAACTGGTACCCGGGCGACGAGAATGGAAAGGGCGGCGTGCTCAACCTCGTGACCAAGCGCGGCGACCTGCGCGGTGTCAACTCCAAACTCTCGTGGACGCAGGTGGAGACCGGCTCTGCCATCACATGGAAGTACCCCTCGTGCGTGCTGCGCGGCGACGGTTCGCAGGCGGAGTTCTACTCCGTAGCCGTCACCAACAACTATCAGGAGGCAGACACCGGCACGAAGATGATACACATGGGCAAGAACACCAAGTCGACAATCATATCGAAGGGCATCTCAGCTGGACACAGCCAGAACTCGTACCGCGGACTGGTGCGCGCCACAAGCAACGCCGACAACGCACGCAACTACTCGTCGTGCGACTCGCTGCTGCTCGGTTCCGACTGCGGAGCGCACACCTTCCCCTACATGGACATACACAACGACACGGCGATAGTGGAGCACGAGGCTACGACATCGAAGATTTCGGAAGACCAGCTCTTCTACTGCAACCAGCGCGGCATACCCACCGAGCAAGCCGTGGGTCTCATCGTCAACGGATACGCCAAGGACGTGCTCAACAAGCTGCCTATGGAGTTCGCCGTCGAGGCGCAGAAGCTGCTCAGCGTGTCGCTTGAGGGAACAGTTGGATAGAATGTTATGTTTGTAAGAAAACTAATAGCCGCGTTTGCGCTCATAGCGTATGCGGCGACTGCCGCAGCCGGTAACGATACCGACGAGTTTCAGCGGCGTTGGGCGGTGATAGCAGGTATGAACCTCTCGTGCCCCACGACGGCAAGCGTAGAACGCTCGCCGCGCGACGTAGGCAGCACCGCAGCGTTCGCCTCACCGCAGTGCAACGTGCTGGTGGAATACTATCTGCCGCAGCAGCACTTCTCCGTCGTAGGCGGCTACAACGCCGAGACCGTACAATGGTTCGACAGCAAAGTGGACGCTACAATGCAGAACATAGTGCTCGGCGCACGCTACTATCCCCTGAGCAAACGCTTCGCCCTCCAGCCCTACGCCGCACTGATGACCTACACCAATGTGGCACAGCGCCACGAGCAACATAGCATGAGTGCATGGAACGGAGGCGGTGGCTACGGGCGCAACAGCACAATAAGTCTGCCGCGTGTGAGCGTAGCGCCGGCGGTAGGAGTAGACTGCTACATCTTCTCGTCGCTTGCGCTCGAGTTCCAGTACGGCTTCCCACTCGCCATCGACGGCAAGGCGCACGTAGCAACCACATGCAACGGCACTCCCGATGTATATCGGATGCGCTCCGACATGCACCGCCACAACATACAGATAGGTCTGAAGGCTACGTTCCCGTTCCGCTTCACATCAGCCGACGGCAACAACCTCTTCTCGCTCATCGAAATGGCACTCGGCATATACGACCCTGCCGACGAAAAGAAACAAGAAACGAAGAAGGAACGCCGCAGGATGAAGCTCGGTCGTGTGCTCGATTCGTATTAATATAAAAACTCAAAACTCGATATGTTAGAAGTAAAAAACCTCCATGCCACTATCGCTGGCAAGGAAATACTGAGAGGCATCAACCTCACTATAAACGATGGCGAGATACACGCCATCATGGGACCGAACGGTTCCGGAAAGTCAACGCTCAGCGCCGTGCTCACAGGCAATCCGCTCTATGAGGTGACAGCAGGCGAGGCATGGTTCAACGGCAAGAACATCCTTGAGATGAAGCCCGAAGACCGTGCGCACGAAGGTCTGTTCCTCTCGTTCCAGTATCCGGTGGAGATACCGGGCGTGTCGATGACCAACTTCCTGAAGGCAGCTGTCAACGAGAAACGCAAGTATCAGGGACAGCCCGAACTGAAGGCGGGTGACTTCCTCAAGCTCATGAACGAGAAGCGCAAGATAGTGGAGCTCGACTCCAAGTTCACACGCCGTTCTGTCAACGAAGGATTCTCGGGCGGCGAGAAGAAGCGCAACGAGATATTCCAGATGGCGATGCTCGAACCGAAGCTCGCCATTCTCGACGAGACCGACTCCGGACTCGACGTGGACGCAATGCGTATCGTAGCCGACGGTGTCAACAAGATGCACACGCCGGAGACATCAGCCATCGTCATCACCCACTACGAGCGACTCCTTGACATGATAAAGCCCGACGTCGTACACGTGCTCTACAAGGGACGCATCGTGAAGACCGCCGGACCGGAACTCGCAAAGGAGATTGAACAGCGAGGATACGATTGGATTAAAGCAGAGCTTGAAGAAGAATAAAATTCAGAACAATGACTTCAGAACAACAATACATCGACCTCTACCGCGAATGTCGTGAGCAGATCTGCGCCCACAGCACCGACGTGCTGAACGCTGTGCGCGACGAAGCCTTCAACAGCTTCGAGCGTCTCGGCTTCCCTTCGCGAAAGGTGGAGCGATACAAATACACAACGATAGACAAGCTCTTCGAGCCCAACTACGGACTGAACATCAACCGTCTTGAAGTGCCGGTCGACCCGTACAAGGCGTTCCGCTGCGATGTGCCCAACCTCAGCACGTCGCTCTACTTCATCGTCAACGACCAGTTCCGCCAGTCGCTGCAGCCCAAGGAGAACCTGCCCGAAGGCATCGAGGTGACATCGCTTGCTGAATATGCGAAGGCGCACCCTGAGTTCGTGGCTCAGCACTATGCACGCCTGGCGAAGAGCGACGAGGACGGCATCACCGCACTCAACACTATGCTGGCGCAGGACGGACTGCTCGTTCACGTGAAGCGCAACGTTGTTGTCGACAAGACCGTGCAGGTGATAAACATCCTGCGCTCGGACGTGGCTATGATGGTGAACCGTCGCGTGCTCATCGTGATGGAGGAGGGTGCCAACGCCAAGTTCCTCTTCTGCGACCATGCAGCCGACGACCAGCAGTTCCTCACTACGCAGGTGATTGAGGCTTACGTCGGAGCAAACGCATCGCTCGACCTCTACTGCATGGAGGAAACCCACTACAAGAACACACGCATCTCGAACGTGTACGTGGAGCAGCAGCGCGACTCGCGATTTAATCATAACGTCATCACGCTGCACAACGGCGTGACGCGCAACCGCCTCGACGTGCAGCTCAAGGGCGAGGGCGCAGAGTGCTGGTGCAACGGCTGCGTGATAGCTGACAAGACGCAGCACGTGGACAACAACACGCTGATAGATCATCAGGTGTCGCACTGCACGAGTCACGAACTCTACAAATATGTGCTCAACGACAAGGCGACGGGAGCCTTCGCAGGCAGAGTGCTTGTACGCCATGGCGCACAGCACACCGTGTCGGAGGAGGTGAACCAGAACCTTTGCGCCACGAAGACAGCGCGAATGTACACGCAGCCGATGCTCGAGATATACGCCGACGACGTGAAGTGCTCGCACGGATCGACCGTGGGTCAGCTCAACGATGCGGCTCTGTTCTACATGCGTCAGCGCGGCATCAGCGAGAAGGAGGCAAAGCTGCTCCTCGAGTTCGCGTTCATCAACGAGGTAATAGACAAGATTCAGCTCGAACCGCTGCGCGACCGCCTTCACTATCTCGTGGAGAAGCGCTTCCGCGGCGAACTGAGCAAGTGTGAGGGCTGCAAGCTCTGCAAGTAATTTTAGTTGAGAGTAATTCCAGTTGAGAATTGAGAATTGAGAGTAATTCCAGTTGAGAATTGAGAGTTGAGAGTTATGATTACCTTTTCAGCAATATCTTTTAGCTACAATATATAAATCTCATTGCATATCATAACTCTCAATTCTCAACTCTCAAATCTCAACTGATAAAACTCTCACCATCTTAACTTAACAACATCATGTACGATATAAACAAGGTTCGCGCCGATTTCCCAATCCTTTCGCGCACCGTCTACGACCGTCCGCTCGTCTATCTCGACAACGGAGCAACGACGCAGAAGCCGTTGTGTGTGCTCGATGCCATGCGCGAAGAGTATCTTAACGCCAACGCCAATGTGCATCGCGGCGTGCACTATCTCTCGCAGCGTGCCACCGACCTGCACGAAGCGGCACGCGAGACCGTGCGCCAGTTCATCAACGCGCCGAAGACAGAAGATATAATCTTCACACGCGGCACGACGGAGAGCATCAACCTCGTGGCTGCGTCGTTCTGCGAAGCGTTCATGGCGGAAGGCGACGAGGTGATAGTGTCCGTAATGGAGCACCACTCGAACATTGTTCCGTGGCAGTTGCAGGCAGCGAAGCGCGGCATCGCGCTGAAGGTGATACCGATGGACGACAGCGGAAAGCTCGACATGAAGGCATACGAGCAGCTGTTCTCTGAGCGAACGAAGATAGTAAGTGTGGCTCACGTGAGCAATACGCTCGGAACAGTGAACCCGGTGAAGGAGATTGTGCGCATAGCGCATGAGCACGGCGTGCCGGTGCTTGTAGACGGAGCACAGTCGACGCCCCACTTTGCTGTAGACGTGCAGTCAATCGACTGCGACTTCTTCGCCTTCAGCGGACATAAGATATACGGACCGACGGGCATCGGTGTGCTCTACGGCAAGGAAGAATGGCTCGACCGTATGCCGCCCTATCAGGGTGGCGGCGAGATGATAGAGAGCGTGAGCTTCGAGAAGACCACCTTCGAGAAGCTGCCGTTCAAGTTCGAAGCCGGAACGCCCGACTATGTGGCTACGCACGGACTGGCTACGGCGCTCAACTACGTGTCGGCACTTGGCATGGACAACATCGCCGCACACGAGCGCGAGCTCACCGACTACTGTATGACGCGCCTTGCGGAGATTGACGGTATGCGCCTCTTCGGCACAACCGAGGGAAAGGATGCCGTGGTGTCGTTCCTCGTGGGCGACATACACCACTTGGACATGGGCACACTGCTCGACCGCCTCGGCATCGCCGTACGCACCGGTCACCACTGTGCGCAGCCTGTGATGGACCGCTTCGGCATCCAGGGTATGGTGCGTGCGTCGTTCGGTCTCTACAACACTAAGGAAGAAGTGGACGCTCTTGTGGCTGGTGTGAAGCGCGTGAGTCAGATGTTCTGATGCAGCGCAGTATCGCCCACAACGCCCATGCACATACGCCGAGATGCACCAGCAGCGAGTCGTATGCAGGGAACACACCCATCAAGAATGCCAACTGTGCGTGGACGTAGCGCAGAGTCTGACCAGTGGTCACCTCACGCTCAAGCACGCTCGAATAATACTGCCGTAACCACTCTATAGGGTTGGTTGCGGCTTTTTTTATTGTGTCAAGCATTGGTGTGGACTGCATCAGCTTAGTGTTAAACACTCGGATGTTGTTCTGCTGAAGGGTGATGTTCTTCTCCATAATCTATATATTATATAAGGTGATACATGTTGTTTCTTATCTTCGCTTGCAAAATTAGTTGGCTTTATGGAAATAATACTTCACTTTAAGTATTTTTTTGTTAAAGAATTCTTACGAATGCTTTGTGGTTTGTATTATGAAGTTACGAAAAGAGTGTAATTTATTGGAAATGAGCATTGGGTAATCGCTCATA
>ENA-UONT01000725-UONT01000725.1-human-gut-metagenome-genome-assembly--contig:-CS20-NODE-725-length-35185-cov-60.199260_pt1 | contig 35185 bp, 51 predicted proteins | sample MGYA00242459_ERZ724006 | MGnify/ENA metagenome assembly ERZ724006 | reverse complement strand
GTATACATCGAGGTAGATTTCCACGATGTGGTCCACATCGCGGAGTGGATTATTAACCATACGACGCTCATCGGTGAGACCATCGCCAAGGGCCTGTGCGCGGCGCTGGGCGTACCCTTTGTGGAGAGCGCCAACGTCCCGGTGCCGGTGCCTGCGGAGAAGGACACGGCGCTGCCCATGCAGGTACGGATGCTCAAGCGCGGCATGAAGGGCGCGGATGTCAAGACGCTGCAGGCGGCGCTGATCGCCTACGGCTACTCGTGCGGCGCGGCCGGTGCGGACGGAGACTTCGGCGGCGGCACCGAGGCGGCGCTGAAGAAGTTCCAGACCAAGTACAAGCTTGGTGCGGACGGTATCGCCGGCCGCGGCACATGGGGCAAGCTGCTGGGGGAGTAATCAAAAATATATCCCGCACCGAAACGGTGCGGGATATATTTTTGATTAAAAATACGATTTTCTCTTGACATACCACGCAATGCGTGGTAATATATATACAGATCAAGAAACAGTGCAGCCGCACAGCGGCAGAAAGGGAACTATCATGAAAAAGACTTTTTATTCCGTCACTTACGCAGTATGGGGGTCCAGCTTCTGCCGGGAGGCATGGTTTGACAGCAAGGCCGCAGCGGACGACTTCGCGGCGCACGATTTCCGGGACGACCCGGTGGCCCACACCTACAGCAAGGCGGACAGCATCCGCGCCGCCGAGGATCGCGTGGCCGCTACGGCAGCAGAGCTGATCGCCTGATAGCAGTAACGCTTCGGGAGGGGCTGGTTGGATCAGCCCATCCCATGAAAATTTTTAACAGGAGGAACAGAGCATGAACGCACAGGAGTTGATTTTGCGGTACAGAATCGCCCTTAAAATCGACGAACACGGCCAGCCCACCGGAAATCTGGTTGTGTACCGCGCCGACAAAGCGGCTCTTGCCGCCATCAAAGCCGCAAAGCCGGAGATCGTGGCCACCCTGCTGGAGCAGCGCGAAGCCGGTATCCGCGCAGAGCAGGAGCGACAGAAGAAAATCGCCGCCATCCCCGGCCTGCGGGAGATCGAAGCCGCCCGTGCCGATCTGGTAAATTGGAAACTGGAATTTGACGCCAGTTTTGACAGCGAGAACGGCGGCGGCGTGGGTGTCCGTCCCAAGCCGAAGTATGACATGGATGCCATGTACGCCCAGTACCCCTGCGCCAAGGCGTATTTGGACGCGCAGGAGTTCGCGGCGTCCGAAAACGACGCAAAATCCGCAGCTGGGAAGAAGGCGCTGGACGCCATCATCAACGGCGAAAACTACGAACAGGCCATCGCCGCCATGAACAGCGACTGGGCGACACGCTGCGAATCCCACCTTTGGGACTGAAGGAGGAGTTGTCATGAAAAACATGGAGATCAAGACCTACGGCAGAAAAATCAACATGGAGACATTGGCCAACGCCTCCAATTCCACCAAGGGCCTGGGCTCCCGCACGGGGGAGTATGTGGAGATTTTTTACGACAAGTCCACCGGCGATGTCTGGTGCAAGTACCACTGGGACCGTGAGGAGTGGACGGTCTACCACGACGCTGACGTCATTAAGGTTGGCATCACCACCCGCTACAAGTCCCAGCAGCAGATCGCGGACATGATCGCGGACGCGATGGCGGACTACGAGCAGACAGAGCGCGAGAACGCCATATATCTGGCGGGTGGGACGCAGTCATAACGGCGCTTGACATTTCCCGCGCAGCGTGGTAACCTATTCTCGTCGGATGCAAGAGGCGCTTGCATCCGTGGATTGAAAAGGTGAGAAGGACAAGTCCTTCAAACGCGGGAAGAGCACCGGTCACCGGTGCTCTTCCTTTTTCACATTTTCACCTATGAAAGGATATTAAACATGACAGACAAACTGTTTTGCACCCTTTTCGCCGCAGCACTCGCCGTCGCCGACCGAGATACCTTTGTCTCCGACTGGTCGCTGTCCTCCGTCTGGGGCGATGCACCGGACGCGGACATGCCCGCAGACCGCATCGATACGCTGGCGCGTCTCTGGGATGCCGCCCACCTGACGATCCGCGACATCCGGCAGCACACCGGCCTATCCCAGGCGGCCTTTGCCACCCGCTACTGTATCCCCACCCGCACGCTGGAGGACTGGGAGCGCGGCGCACGGAGCTGCCCCGACTACCTCCGCCTCTTGCTGGCGCAGGCAACCGGAGCATATCAGCGGCCGCGGGGATAGCCCGTTGTCATTTCATTGTCAAAAGTTGTTTTTATCGAGCGTAAAACCGTCCGCAAGGCTGGACGGTTTTTGCGCTGGCTTGGACGCACGGCGAGCTGCAAAGCCTTACAAACAAAGGGAAAACCGCCTGATCGTTGCGATCAGGCGGTTTTCCCTTTTGGTGGAGCTGAGGGGAGTCGAACCCCTTGGAGGGGAACTTATACGCGTTGTTGCTTCTGGGCTTCTTGAATTTCTGTTGACATTTTGTTGTCAAAATAGTCGTCCATCTGCCGACTGATCGCGGCCATCTGATCGTCCATGGTGTAAGAGTAGACCTGCTTGTACATCCGGTCAGACGCCCAGCCGTTGCGCTCTTGCGCATACTTAGAATCGACACCGAGCCGCACCATGATGGCGGCGTTGGCGTGACGAAGGTCGTGGAAACGACAACGCGGCAGTCCCGCCCGCTCCATTCCCCGTACAAAGCGCTTGTAGATGGCTGCGCCGGTAAAGGTAACTATCCTCCCGGAGTCCCTGCCGTCGGCGCGGATGAGAGCCATGATGTAGAGCGGAATATCGACCCACCGATCTCCGGCGTAGGTTTTGGCGGAGTCCTTCACCACGCTGTTGTTTTCCGCATCTATGACAACGGCGCGGCGGATGTGCAGCCGACCGCCATCAATGTCGCCGAACTCTGCGCCGAGGATCTCCGACATGCGCATCCCCATCCATAGCGCCATCAACACCGGCAGCTCCACGGGATCGCCCCGGAACGCTGCCAGGACACCGGCGATATCCTCGTCTTCCAGCTTCTGTAGATCCGGCTTGCGCTTGGGCGGTAAATGCAGATCGTAACTGACGCCCGGATTAAACTGTTTAAGGACGGAGGACAACAGACCTTCGGCGTTGGCGATGTACTTCGGGGCCTTCCCGCCCTTGGCCATGGCGGAGATCTCCCGCTGGATCTGCTCGGAGGTGATATTCCCCAACTTCATCGGCATGAGCCGCTGGAAGGTGTTTCGCCGCAGGCGCATGTATCCGGCCACGGTGGAGGGGGATAGGACACCGTCGCGGGACTTGATATAGCTTTCGTATGCCTCCGCCAGCGTCATGGAGGTGCGGGTTTTTTCGGGCGCCTTCAGGCCGTGCTTGATGGCCATAGCCTCGGCAATGGCTTCCTCCTTGGTCTCGCGGGTGATGGACACGTCCTGTCCGTTGACGCGGACGCGGCAGGCCCACGAGCCGCTGGGAAGATTCCGGGCGGTGGGCGTGTGGGCGGTGTTCTTGCTGCGCTGTTCCCGGACCTGCCGGGTGCCGCACCATTTGCAGTAGACGGAGTCGGCGTCTATCTCGCGGCCGCAGCCCTTATTCTTGCACTTCATAACATCCCCCCCATCATCAAGAAGGGCGGTGTCCGATTCGGACACCGCCCCTGTCTATTTAACCGACCTTTTCCATACGGATGGTCATAGTGGTGCCGAGAGCACCGGCCTCGTAGCTCAGCTGGCCATCAGAATAGGTGAACGTCTTCGTGTCGTCGCCGCTGGCCAGAAGTGCGAGGGATGTCTGATCCTTGTCGTTCTGAGAATCCCAGGAGTAAGGCTCGTCGGTCGTGGTGGGGGCAACGAATGTTCCCGCCCAGTACAGGCTCTTGGTGTCGCCGTTATCGGAAACCCAGTTGATGATGATCTCGCTGCCGGAGATCGTGGCCGCCTGCCAGGCATCCTCGGAGTTGCTGTTGACCTGCTTCCACTCGCCGGTCAGGTCGGGAGGAGAGGCGGGTTCTTTCGTCTGCTCGCCGCCATTGTTGGCGGGCGTGCTGCCGCAGGCGCAGATGGACAGTGCCAAAACGGCGGCCATCAGGAACACGGAAATCTTCTTCATTTTTGACCTCTTTCCGCGGCAAATCTGCCGCTTACATATATTTTTTGCAAAGAATTTGCGTTTTACTGGATATATTCTGTCGAAGTGGTACAATAAAGGTACTATTTTGAGGAGGACGCGACATGAGCGAGTGGGAGGAGGACTTGTTGGCGTTGTTCGACAGTCTGGACGAAGCGGCGCAGGCCGAGGCCCTGGCGGCCGCACTGAAAATCATTAGCGGCGAGATCCTCTGAGAAACGGTGCCCGATTCGGGCACCGTTTTATTTTTCCCGCTCTCGTCTCAGGCGGAGCATAAAGGCAAACAGTTCGTTCCGCTGCTCGGCGGTCATACTGTCCAGCAGGCGCATAAACTCCTGCCGCACCGGATCCGGCGGCGTCTCTTTCTCCCCCAGCAGGTCGGAGACGGTGCAGCCGAGATACTGCGCCAACAGCTGCACGCGGGAGACAGAGGGAACAACTCCGCGCTTGGTCAGATTCGTGAGCATATTCTTTCCTGCGCCGCTGTTTTCACAAGCAACTGTGGGTTTAGTGTTTGCAGCCGCGCAGTACCTTTTAACATTTTCAACAAATAAATCGATGTTCATTCAAACCTCGGTAGGGCATTAGGTTTTATGGATTCAGCATGTCGAGAAAAACGTTTTCAGATATGACAGAAATCGGATTGCCCTTCTTCATCAATTTTTCGGCAGATATCCATTTTTTGCTTTTCCCGTTCTCCAGTTCCATTTTATAACCGTTTCCACCAATGACGAGGTAGTTTACGTCTTTTCTAACAGTATCGGCGCAAACCCCGCCTCGATTCACAACTTCCTGCATAGCGGCCGCTCTGGTGAAGGAGCTGAGAGACCCTGTAAAACAAAACACTTTTCCGTAAATATCGCTGTCGAAATTCAAGTTATTTATATCAGGTGAAATATCGCTTGCTCTCAAGTATTTTGAAGAATGGCGCCTTAACTCCAACGCATCGGCGAAGCCACCCTTTTGAAATAGGCTTTTGAGGTGCAAATAAACTTCATGCGTCTGGCGAGCATCTGAGTCTGCCCGATGCGAGACATCTGCACCGATTCCAAATCGGACAATAAGGTCTGAAAGTCTATTGTGGGCTTCATCAGGAAACATCCTCCGGCTGAGGCGCATAGTGTCTACGAAATCGTTTTTAAGTGGCCTTTCACAGATTTTAAGAGACGTGTCGTAAAGAAAGTTTACGTCAAAATTCACATTGTGCCCAATGATTATGTTATCACTCAAAAACTCCAAGAACTGTGGGAATATGTCAGATATAGCGGGAGCATCTGCCAGCATTTCGTTGGTTATACCCGTAAAGTCAGTGATAAAATCGCTGACCCCAGACGGCGCCTTGATTAATGTAGAAAATGCATCGATTGGCTCATCTGCTACGCACTTTATTGCAGAAATCTCAATTATATCATCATAGTCAGGATCGAGGCCCGTGGTCTCAATGTCCAGCACCACATAATCGTTCGGAAAGTCCAGAAGGCTATTCCCCTTTAGTGGGCGCTTATCGTTTCGAGGCATAGTTAACCCTCCGTAAGTATTGCACTTTTCACAATAATCAATATCTGATAAGAGGCAAAAGTGCATAAAATTTTGTGCAAAGATACAATAATCACATATTTTAGATTTTGCTATTGACAATCAAAAATATGTGATTTATGCTTAACTTGTCCCTCAGGTGAGAACGAGAGGGAGGTGAGAAGATGGTAGACCTTCGCGTGTGTCTGGCGCAGGACATCGCTGACTTTGCCCGTCGTGTGCTGGCTGGCAATGGCACCCCACAGGAAGTGGCGGCGCTGCCCAGCCTGCTGATGTGGCACAGCGGTGTCAATCCTCCGGCAGAAGATCCTGAAGCGCAGTCTTGAGGCTGGGCGTATGGCTGCGTTGTTCAGGCGGATTCTATCGGGATCCATGTTCTTCCCTGTCTGTTGTTGTTTGAGGGTTTTCACTGGGTCTTGCGCAGGTTGTATCCCCCTCGGAAAAACGGGTGTGTAGCTGTTTACTGACATGAACACTATACCACCCTTTTTTCCGGCGCGCAAGGTGAAATTTCACGAATGGAGGTGAAGCAAGTGCGGATCAAGGAGTACCGAGAGCGCACCGGCATGACGCAGGAGGCGCTGGCGGACAAGCTGAACGTCGACCGGTCTGTGATCAGCTACTGGGAGCGAGGTAAGGCGACGCCCTGCAAGAAGCACCGCGCCATGCTGTGCGCGATCTTGCAGTGCACGGAAGAGGAGCTGATGAGCGACGCTGCCCACTAAGGTCAGCATAGCGGAGAAAGGAGGAGTTGTCCATGGCAAAGGACGGCGGAAACATCTATCAGACCGCCCGGAAGGCGGCGGGTCTGACACAGGAGGCCGCGGCGGAGCGGCTGGCGGTCAGCGACACCAGCATCCGCGCCTACGAGTCCGGGGAGCGGCTGCCGGGCGACGACATCGTGGCGCGGATGTGCGCGGTGTACAACGTACAGTACTTAGGCTTGCAGCACCTGCAGCTGAAGACGGCGCTGCTGCCGGACTGCGTGCAGGAAGCGCGGCCGGAGCCGCTGCCGGTGGCGGTGATCAAGCTGGTGCGGCGGGTGATGCGCTTCGCGGAGGCGCACCGCAGCGACCAGCTGATGGAGATCGCCGAGGACGGGGTCATCAGTGACGGCGAGCGGGCGCTTTTCGAGGAGATCACCTGCGAGCTGGGGGATATCGTGCAGGCCGCGCTGGCCTTGCAGTACGCAGAGGAGGTGCAGTGATGCCCCGGACGATTTTGAGTGCGAAGACAGACGCCGCCAAGGACATGGCGGTCCGCATCAAGGCGCAGGCTTACGCCCTGCACGGCGGTCTGGACGGCATGGCGCGGGCGGCGGGCATGAGCCGCAGCACCATCTATGCCCGGATCAAGGACCTGCCCAGCTGCTCCGGCAAGGAGATCGCGGCCATCGCCAAGGCGGCGCGCATTCCCAAGGACGAGCTGTTCGCTGCGTGGGCGAAGGCGTGCTGAGGAGGTGACGGGATGCCAATGTGGAACTATCTGGATCTCCGACACCCCGATATGCGGCCCCCTCTGGGCCAGGCGGTGGTGGTGCGCACGGGGTCGCTGAGTTTTGCCAAGGACGCCACCTACCGCGTGGGGCACTTCGCGACGGACCCTCGGGAGCCGGACGCCCGGAAGTTGTGGTTTTACCGGAGCGGCGGCGGCATTGAGGATCCCGCCCGCTGGAAGAAATACTACACCGATATCCGCTTCATGCCGCTGGATACGCCGGAGGGAGGTGTGATCTGTGGATAGCTGGGCAATGGCGGTGCAGTACATCTGCGCGGCAGCCGGTGCGGCGGCCGTCGTCCGCTGGGTGGACGGCTGCGGCAAGGCGCAAAAAAAGAACCGCCCTCTGGGTGGAGCCAGAAAGCGGTTCAGTGAGTCGAAGCGCATGCGCTTCTCGCGAGCAAGATAATTATACCAGAGCCGGGAGGCTTTTACAAGGGGGTCAGGACTGCCATGAGCAAAAAAATTGAACAGCCCGCCTATTGGGGCGTCATCCCCGCTCCCGTGCGGTACGACGACCGCCTCCCCGCCAACGCGAAGCTGCTGTATGGCGAGATCTCCGCGCTGTGCGACCGGAAGGGCTTCTGCTGGGCGAAGAACGACTACTTCGCGGAGTTGTACGGATGGTCGGCGGACACGGTGACGCGGCTGGTCCGGAAGCTCCGGGACGCGGGCTATCTGACGGTGGAGATGGTGCCTACGGCCACCGGCAGCGAACGCCGGATTTTCGCCGGTGTTTGCACAAGGGGTGTCGGCAAAAATGCCGAGACCCCTCTCGGCAAAAAAGTCGGGGGGGTGTCGGCAAAAAAGTCGACCCCCCACAATATAAGAACAGATAATTATAATATAACCCCCATACCCCCATTGGGGGAAGGTGTGCAAAAGCGTGTGCACAAGGGTGTGCCGCGGGAACAGCCGGACTGGAAGCCGGAGCGCTTTGCGGGGATGTGGAACTACTATCCGGCCAAGGGGCGGCGGAACAAGCAGCGGGCCATGGACGCCTGGGACAAGCTGAAGCCGGACGACGCGCTGATCGCCCGGATCGGGCGGGCGCTGGAGAAACTGCTGGCCACGGAGGAGTGGCAGCGCGGCATTGGCATCCCCCATGTGGCCACATTCCTGAACGGGCAGAGGTGGAAGGACGCCGACGAGCTGGATGCGCCATCCCCTGTTGTGCCGGCATCCACCCGTGTGCAGGAGAGGAAGGGTGACTACGAGATATGACAATTGAAGCCCCGGTCCAGTCCCAGAGGCTGGCGACGGCGCAGGCCGCCGTGCTGGGCGCGATGCTGATCGACGCGGACTGCATTGCCGATGTGCTGGCGGATACGTCGGAGACGATGTTCGTGTCGTCGGCCTACCGCACGGTGTACGGCTGCATCCGGCAGCTGTTTCAGGAGGCGCAGCCGGTCGACCCCGTGACGGTGGGCGCGGCGCTGAAGGAACGCGCCGGGCAGGACTACGGCGAGCTGTTGGTGCAGCTGATGGACGTGACGCCCACCAGCGCCAACGTGGGATCCTACGTGGAGATCCTCAAGCGGGAGAGCATCGTGTGGCGGCTGCGGAGCATCGGCGCGGCGCTGGCGGAGACGGAAGATCTTCCGGCGGCGGAAAAGCTGATGGAGAAGGCCAACGCCGCCATGAGCCTGAAGTCCGGCGTGGAGGTCTGGGACATGACCCAGATGTGGGAGAACTTCTCCGCCCGCCATGGGGATACGGAGAAGCCGGAGTACATCCGCTGGGGCTATGACTTTATCGACGAGCGGGTATACACCACTCGAGGTGACTACTGCGTCATCGGTGGATACCCCAGCGCCGGAAAGACGTGTCTGGCGCTGGGCATGGCCATGAAGATGGCAGAGCGATACCGTGTGGGCTTTTTCTCCTTTGAGACGGACAAGGCCAAGTTGGCCGACCGCATCATGTCCGCCAGGGCCATGATCGACCTGAGCGACATCAAGCAAAACAAGCTGGGCGAAAAAGAGTGGGAGGAGCTGGCTTACGCGGCGTCCAGTCTGAGCAGGACGGGCCTGCAGATCATGCAGTGCAGCGGCTTCACCGTGGCAGACATCCAGTCCGTAGCACTGTCTCGGCACTACGACGTGGTGTTTGTCGACTACCTGCAGCTAATTGAAGCGGACGGGCGTAAGGGCTGGAGCCGTCCCGAGGAGGTCAGCTCCATTAGCCGCGGCCTGCATCGGATGAGCCACGAGCACGGCATCACGGCGGTGGTACTGTCCCAGCTGACGCCGGACGCCGGGCGGAAGAAAACCGAGGCGCCGACCATGTACGACCTGCGAGAGAGTCGACAGATTACCATGGACGCGGACGCCATCTTCCTGCTGTATCTGGAGGATCCGGAGGACCGCTCCGGGGCGCGCGTCCTGAAATGCGACAAGAACAAGGACGGACAGGCTGGCTGGTACAAGGTGATGCAGTTTCAGGGCCGCATCCAGAGCTTCCGCCCCATGCCGAAGCCGGTGGCCAAGGCAGCGCCGCTTCCGGCGCAGGTCAGCTTCCACGAAATTAAAGACGACGGCGACGTGCCGTTCTGAGAGGAGGGCCTATGCAGACAGGCGACGAGGTTACATACGTTCCCTTTGTGCTGCGATACGCCAAGGACGCGGAACTGCGGGCGCCCAGCGTCGTGGTGCCGGTGGTCTGGGTGCATCCGGAGGGCCGCTTTGCGGTGGTGGAACGCAGCACAGGGCGGTACAGGTATCGGGAATGCATCCCGTGCAGAAAAACGAAAAAGTGAGGTACGAGCAACATGAAAACCATAGCGATCATGAACTTGAAGGGCGGCGTGGGAAAAACGGTCACGGCCATCAACCTGGCGGACGCCCTGCGGCGCGGCGGCAGGCGGGTGGTTCTGGTGGACTGCGACGGGCAGATGAGCTTGACGCGGTTCTACTTCCCGGATCTCGACCCGGACAACGCCGCCACGGTGGCGGACGTGCTGGAGGGGCAGACGGAGCCCGTGTGGAGCGACAGCACCATCCCCGTGGACGCCGGTGGCCTTGTGCAGCTGCTGCCGGCATCCAGCGCCCTGTACGGGCTGGACGTGCGGGCGCTGAAAAGCAGCATCCACAGCATCAATTCTCTGCGGGACTTCCGTGACGCGGCGGCGTCTGACGGCGTGGATTACATGATCTTTGACTGCCCTCCCGGCTTCACGGCGGCGAGCTGTGCGGCGCTGATGGCAGCGGACGAGGTGGTCGTCCCCATGGTGGTGGATGGCTTCTCCGTCTGGGGCGTCAACGATATGGCGGCACAGATCGATAGCATGCGGGCTGCCAATCCCGCCATCAGAGTGGCCGGCGTCCTGATTTGTCAGTGGCACAACAGCGAAGTGGTGCGGCAGGGCGAGGCGCTGCTGCGTAGTCTGAGCCTGCCGGTGTTCACGTCGGTGATCCGGCGGACGGAGAAGGTGCCAGAGAGCACGTTCTCCCGGCAGCCGGTCATGGACTACAGCCCCCGCAGCGCGGCGGCAGCCGACTACCGTGCGTGGGTTTGGGAATATCTGATGGAGGGAGGTGCAGACCGTGGCGAAATTTGACATGGGCGAGTTTGCCAAGACGCTGGCGCAGCCGGTGTCCGAGTCGGGCACCGGACGGGAGCAGATCGAGTACATCGATGTGGATCTGCTGGACAGTGACCCCGGAAACTTCTACGAGCTCAGCGACTTGGACGGTCTGGCGGACAACATCGCCACCATCGGCTTGCAGCAGCCCATCCGGGTGCGGGACGGCGAGAACGGTCACGCGGTGATCGTCTCCGGCCATCGGCGCACGGCGGCCATCCGCAAGCTGGTGGAGGAAGGGCGGACGGATCTGCGGGAGGTGCCCTGCATCCGGGAACGGGGCGAGGCGTCCCCGGCGCTGCGGGAGCTGCGCTTGATCTACGCCAACAGCAGTACCCGTGCGCTGAGCTCCTCCGAGATCTCTCAGCAGGTGGAGAAGGTGCGGGAGCTGCTGTACCAGCTGAAGGAGGAAGGCTACGAGTTCCCCGGCCGCATGCGGGATCATGTGGCCGAGGCCTGCAAAATCAGCAAGAGCAAGCTGGCGCGGCTGGATGTTATCCGGAAGGGCTTGGCTCCGGACATCCGGAAATCCTACTGGGACGGCCCCCGGAGTAAGAGCTTGAGCGAGGATGCGGCCTACACCCTCGCACGTCTTCCGGTAGACGTGCAGCGTCAGGTGGTTGATGCATACCGCGGTCAGGCCCAGGGCGACAGTGGCCTGAACTATCTCTACGCGAGCACGGTGGAGGCTGTGACTAAGGCCGTAAACAAAATCATTGTCGGGAAGGTTAAGTGCCCCGATGGCGCGGCGTGCTCGCATAAGGATGCGCAGGTCGCCCATGCCATCAAGGTCAAGGTCAAGAGTCGCTGGTCGGACTGCGGGTGTGAGTATGGCTGCTGCGCGAAGTGTAGCTCGCTGCAAAGCTGCAAATCTGTGTGTCCGAATTTGATCGGCAAGCAGAAGGAGCTGAAGGCCGCCGCCAAGGCGGAGCGGCAGCAGGAGGCGGCAGAAAGGGAGGCCCGGGAACGGCCGGACATAGAACGGGTCAGCGCCATCTGGCAGCGGTTCGGCACCTTGCGCGAACGGGCAGGCCTGACGCCAAAGCAGTATTTTGAGAAAATCGACTGCCCATATAGCGGGCTTATTGAGAGGGCGGAGTCTCTCGAAGTCGGCCGTGAGAAAATCGAGCCAAATGAAGGACTCCCGTTTGGCTACAACGTCTCCCTGTCCGGCGTCAACCGGTGGGTAGCGGCGGCGGATGCGCTGGGCTGCAGTGTGGATTACCTGATGCTGCGCACCAACGAGCCGCGTATGGCGGATGAAGTGGCCGCCGTCCCGCGGGTCTGCGCCAGTCAGATGGCGTTTGCCGCGTGGATGCCGGGCGGCACGACGCCGGCAGAGCCGTGTGACGTGGTGGCGGAGTTCGACCTGAGCGGCGACGGCGAGCTGACATCCCGCTCGCTCTGCCGGTGGGACGGTGAGGCGTTTCGGTTCGGGAAAAGCAGAGACAAGATCGAGGTGCGTGTCGTCCGGTGGCTGGCGCTGCCGGAGGTGGAAAAGGAGGACAGGAACGATGATTAACTGTGTGCGAGATGACAAAAAGACTGTTGTAAGTGCGTCAGGAAACGCCTCGCAGGTTGCGGCAGATTGCTGTGAGGTGATTCGCGCGATCTACTTTGAAATCCCGGTCGAAATGCGCCCTCTGTTCAAAGAGTGCGTGTTACTGGCCGTCAATCACAAGGATTCTCCTATGTGGCAGTCTCCGCCTCCCAGCTCGGAGCGAGTGGTGATCCGCTCCGAAGGCAAAGAGCTTTTGAAGCAGGCTAAAGATCTCTTTGGCGGTGAAAACCATCCTGAGGGGGGCGGCAGCATGACGAGAGTTGACCTGACCAAGGCGCAGTGCGCCGAGCTGGCGAACTACCTGCGAGGCGTCCTGAATAACGGCATGGGCGCAGGCAGCTTTGACAAGATCGAGATGCTGGTGCTGGCCCGTCGCGCCTTGGCGGCTGCGGAGGAGCTGCCGGAGGTGCCCGGCGTTACCGCCCGCACCCCAGCCACACGGAGGCAGCGGCCGGAAGACGCCTCGGCGGCCGGCTCTCCGGCCTCGGAGGCGGCGCAGCTGAAGCGCGACACGCTGGAGCGCCTGACGGCCTACCGGCAGAAGGATGGCCTGAATAGTCTGACACCGCTGGCAGCGGCCTGCGGCAAGGTGGATGGAAAGGTGATCAGCGCGGAGCTGCTGGCGCGGATGCTGAACCGGGAGCGCTTCCCGGTGGCGATCTGGCGGGAGGTGGCTGCCGCGTTGGACAAGATGGAGCGGAAGAAAGGAGCGGGTGCGGATGGTAAAGACGACTGATCTGGTGGCGGCGATGCGGTGCTCGTCTCAGACACCTACGTCTTCCCCACCCTGCACGACGTGTGCCTATCGTGTGGTCGAGACGCTTGATGGAAAGGAGTACACGAGCTGCGACTGTGATCGAATGGGGATAGACGCTGCCGACCGGCTGGAGGAGCTGGTAGACCGCTGCGCCCGGTACGCCGAGGAGATCGCGGTGCTGCGGGAGCGGGTGCGGCTCTATGAGGACACCGGCCTGACGCCGAAAGAGGCTAAACGAATGTCTAATATCCTGTTAGATGTTGGAATTGATTACAATTGCAGTTGGGAATATGTGAAAAACTTGCTGATAGATGGCCGACTGCGAGAGCTGGCCGAGGCCGACAAGGAAGAGCGCGTGGTGGTGCTACCAGTAAAGCCAGTGCTTACGCCGATTCTTTCAAGCATGTTGTACATAATCGAGGATGGAGACATCTATGAAGATGCCCTTTATGAAGCTGTTGTCGGGATGTCGGAAAGTGGGAAGGTGAATGTGGTCTACACGACGCTTTCCGACCAGATAATCTTCGAGCAAGCCGATATCGGCAAGACGGTTTTCCTGATCCGCGAGGCGGCGAAAGAAGCATTGGAGGAGATGGAGGGTGTTTGAGTTAAAATACTGCCCGTTCTGCGGAGGTAAAGTTAGCATTGTTCTGTGCGACGACGAAGGGAATCTGCATGATGAGGCATATAGAGAACATCCCTATAGTGGGCTTGGCTTTATGCTGCACCATGCTCATGAGGAAAACCCAGAATGCCCGATTGCAAGCTATGAGTGCGATGGTGGGATTTTGGGCGGTGTGTATATTTACGACACGGAAGAACAAGCCGCTGAAGCATGGAACAGGAGGGCTGACGATGGCTGAATACATTGACGGGGCGAAATACTTCGAAAAGCATTGCCGTTGCAGTAATGAGTATTGCGACAAAGAAAGTTGCCCAATCTGGAAAGCGCCCGCCGCTGATGTTGCCCCGGTGGTGTGCGGGCGGTGGGTGCATCTTGGAGGGGACGAGTGGTGCTGCTCTGCGTGCGGCTTTGTCATTACCACTGAAGGCAGTTGGGACAAACCTACCCAAAAATACTGCGAGGATTGCGGGGCCAAGATGGATGGAGGGAATAGTTGATGGTTAAAGTGTTCTGCGATATGTGTGGGCGTGAGGTTGACTACGAGGTCGACGGCGTGAATCTGGATTTCAATCACTATGGCGTTGTGACTTTTAAGAAACCGTTTTCTGCGGAGAAGCAACTGTGCCTCTTCTGCGCGGCCAGAGTCTGCAGCTTTGTGGAGAACGGAGCAAAAGAAGAGGAGGCCGAGCATGCATGACGAAGATCTGTTGGCCGCGCTGCGGCGGCTGAAGGTGGAGACCGGGAGTCTGGTGTGCCTGGGCTGCGGCTATGAGCACAACTGCGGCATCCACGGGTGCGCAATTCTGCGAAAAACGATCGCATGGCTGGAGCAAACACTGTCGGAGGACAGGCCCAGCAGCGTCATGGAGTACCGTGATGAGCGCTAAGGTGAACCCGCGGCGGGTACCTCGGACAGAGGCCGACGTGGCGGCCGCCTACACGAAGGGCGTCACCGAGGGCCTGAATCGCGGCATCGAGCTGATGCTGTATGTGTTGATCGACAAGCACGACGCGCCGATGGAGGATGTTCAGCAGCTGGCTGCGGAGCTGAACCACGCCGCTGAGTGCGTGGCGGAGGGGTACGTCACCTGGGCCGGCGTGCGGCGCATACTGAAGGAATACAACGTGGAGGTGGAGTTGGTATGATGGGCATTATGGAGTCTGCCGAAGTCCTGAGGGCGTATCTGGATGAGTCTGCCGCGTGCGTCCCGCCTAAGGTCTACGGAGCCATATCCACGGCAGTGCTCGTGATGGATGCTGTGGGCAAAACGATCGATGCGGCGCAGTGTGTCATGGCTGACAGCTTGCAAACGGTTTGCGTGGAGGCTCAAGATGGACGGTGAAGGACGCTGGATCTGTATCCGGCAGCGGGCAGGCCCGCTGGTGAAGGAGCAGCGCGCTATACGTCCGCGGCTCAGTCAGTACGACAGCCCGTATGAGCGGGCGGAGAAAAATAAAATCCTCCGCCCGCCGCGGGACTCCGGCGTCTGCCGGACGCGCATGGATCGCTTGGAGCTATTACTGGCGCTTTTCGGCTTTGATGGGTGGAGCTACACGCTGACTTTTGACGAGGCGCATTTGCCACCCAGCTTTGCAGAGGTCCGATTATGCTGGCGCCGATTGCTTTACCAGATGAAGAAGTGGCATGACGGCGTGACTCCTGACTATGTCTACCTCATCGAGGGGCGCCATGGGGATCATCGGTATCACATGCATCTTACGGTGCGATACAATGACTTCCCGCCCATAACCATGGAAGATCTCTGGAAGCAGGGGTATATTATCTCGTCGCAGCCCCTGCTGCTGGGTGCGTTTGACAGCTATCGGCGCACTGCCAGATACTACTGCAAGGAGCGCAGCGACGGCATTGTCATTCCGATCGATGCCAGGACGTGGGTAGCGTCGCGCAGTCTTGCGCGGCAGTTGCCGCCGCCTGAATACTTCCGGTCCGATTCTGGCCGCATTGAGATCCCGGACGATTGCCGTGTATGCGGTCGGTATACGGTGGATAACGGGTTTGGCCACTATCAGTATGGCTGGTACGTCGAACAGGATCCTCTCCATCCGACTGTGATAGACGGGAAGCGTATGCCGCATCAAGGCGGTTTTGGTATGTACTAAATAGTAAATGTAACTTGTGATATAGTTGAATAAATCACGAAAAGGAGGAAAACCCCTTGCGTATCACATCCGAATACGGTACAATATCCCCAAGGAGCGATGGGTGGTTGACCTGTCCCAGGTGCAACCGCAATCGACACTTCCTGCGGGTGCTGCCCGGCACATCCGCCACGGAGCTGCCTGTGTACTGCCGGGACTGTAAAACGGAGATCATCCTGCATATCGAGCAAGAGGCCGGAGCGTTGAACGCCGGAGCCCATGATTAGACACCACACGTTGGTGCTGCGTCATGGTCTCCGGCGTTTTTGTTTTGCCGCGAGGTGATAGCCGCGAGCCGGAACGCCGGAGACGAAGACGGGAGGAGCGCATGGGAATTTCAGCAAGCAGGCTCGCGGAACTGCGCGGGCTTCTCGATGCGGGGTCGGAGCACGAGTTCTACTCCTGGCCGGAGTGGCGGCGGCTGCGCCGAGAGGTGCTGACGGTTGATAACTGCGAGTGCCAGGAATGCAAGCGGCGCGGCGTGTACTCCAAGGCCAGTATCGTCCATCACGTCAGGCATCTACGCGATCGTCCCGACCTGGCGCTGTCCGTCTACGATGGCGACTCCCGGCAGCTGGAGGCCGTCTGCAAGCGTTGTCACGAGGAGCTGCATCCGGATAGTCAGCGGCAATACGCGCCGTCTGCGCCGCCTCTGACGCCGGAGCGGTGGGATTGACACCCCCCCTCGAAAAACGCCCCTCGCGTCTTTGTTGCTACTCGCGGGGGTCCAAGACATTCCAGCGATTTCCGCGTCTGCGCGTCGCCGCGTTGCGCGTGGGCGCGAGAATCGCCGGGCAATTCCAGAATGAACTGCGGTTTTGCGGGGCGGGCAGCCCCGGAAGTACTCTTCTCCTTTTTCCTCGGTTCGGGCGGCTCGTCCGCCCGTCCCGCAAAGCCGCAGATGTCGGTGCCCGAATCGGGCACAGGAGGTGACCTTATGCGAATCGAAAACAGGCGGTTGGCGGAGCTGACGCCGTATCGCGCCAACGCCAAAAAGCACGACGCCGCACAGGTGGCTAACGTAGCGGAGAGCATCCGTCAGTTCGGGTTTGTGCAGCCGGTCGTGGTAGACCGGGACGGCGTGATCGTCATTGGTCACTGCCGCGCCCTGGCGGCGGAGAAGCTGGGCATGGTCGAGGTGCCCTGTGTCTGTGTGGACGATCTGACACCGGACCAGGTGAACGCCCTGCGTCTGGTGGACAACAAGACCAACGAGAGTCCGTGGGATTTTGACCTGCTGGCTACCGAGCTGCCGAAGCTGGATCTGTCGGCGTTCGATTTCGAATGGGGCTTGCCGGACCAGTTAAAGGACGGTGTTGTTGAGGATGACTATGACCCTAATCCTCCGGCTGCCCCAAAGTCAAAGCCCGGTCAGGTCTATCAGCTTGGCCGACATCGCTTGATGTGTGGAGACAGTACATCCGTAGAGTGTGTCCAAAAGCTCATGGATGGGGCACAAGCGGATATTTTGCTTACAGACCCGCCGTATGGTGTCGATTATACAGGCAAAACAAAGGACGCACTTAAGCTCAAGAATGATGCAAAAAAGTGTGATGACGAGTTTATTGCATTTTTGCAGGCGGCATTTGCGGCGGCTGATTCCGCGATGAAGCCCGGAGCGGTGTTTTACATCTGGCACGCAGATTCGAAAGCGCATGTTTTCAGAATGGCGTGCCAGAGGGTGGGGTGGGAAGTCCGACAGGTTTTGATTTGGGTTAAAAATGCGATGGTTATGGGACGGCAAGACTATCAGTGGAAACATGAGCCTTGCCTTTACGGTTGGAAAGCTGGCGCTGGTCATTTGTGGGCATCTGACAGAAAACAGACAACGGTGCTTGAGTTTGACCGACCGACGAAGAGCAAACAACATCCAACAATGAAGCCCGTGGCTCTTTTTGACTATCAGATTAAAAACAACACCAAGGGCGGCGATATTGTGCTTGACCCGTTTTCGGGGAGCGGCACCACGATCATGGCGGCGGAACAAAACGGACGGACGGCCTACTGCATGGAGCTTGATCCACGATATGTGGATGTGATCGTTGACCGCTGGGAGCGGTTTACGGGAGGAAAGGCTATTTTGATAAACGATTAGGAGGGAAGCTATGGCGCATCAGCGAGAGTTGGAGCCGAGACAATTTGAGAGCTTGTGCGGCATGCAGTGCTCCGTGGAGGAGGTGTGCGGTTGGTTTGGCTGTGATGAAACAGCGCTGAACGCTTGGTGCATGGACACCTACGGCGAGGACTTCCGTAGTGCGTTTAATCGGCTGACTATGTTGGGACGCATCGTTCTGCGTCGCGACCAGGTCGCCGCAGCGAAGAAGAACGTGTCCATGGCGCGGCATCTGGAAGCGCAGCGGGCGGGTCATGACGCGCCTCCGCAGAAGCGGAAGAGCTACCGGCTGACGGATGCCTATAAGGAGCTCCGGCAGTCGATGCTGCAGAACCTGATCGACAGGGATCTCGACGGTGATGTGTACCGGGACAAGGTGCAGGAGTATATGGACTTCTGGGTGAGACGGCAGGAGCTGCGGGACGACATCGCCCGGCGCGGGCTGACCGTCACGGACGACCGGGGGCGGCTGATGGAAAACCGCAGCGTGTCGCTGGAGATTCAGGTCTCCCGTCAGATGCTGGCAATCTTCACCACGCTGGGCTTTAAGGAGGACGCTCTGGCGGCTGCTGCCCGGGGCGATGACGACGATGAGCTGTGAGATCCCCGCGGAGGTTCTGCGCTATATCGAGATTGTCGAGTCCAATAATCCCCGCGCCTGTCCCGAGCAGCACGCGCTGGTGGCGATGATCCGCCGCGTATTCGACACGGAGGACATCTACGTGGACAAGGAACAGCTGCGCCGGTACCTGAGCCTGCTGCGCTACTTCCCCTATGAACGGCTGTTCCCTTGGGAGGAGTTCCTCCTTGCTCTGTGGGACTGCACCTACCGCGCCGACGGACGGCCGCGGTGGAAAAAGCTGCTCTGCATGGTGGGGCGCGGCGCAGGAAAGGACGGCTTCATCGCCTTCGACGGCGCATGCTCTATCTCCCCCTACAACCCCGTGAAGAAGTACAACGTGGACGTGTGCGCCAACAACGAGGAGCAGGCGGTGACGCCGGTGAAAGATCTCTCGGACGTGCTGGAGTCCCCCAAGTGGGAGGCGAAGCTTGGCAGGCACTATTACCACACCAAGGAGATGGTGCAGGGCTTGAAGAACAAGGGAGTAATGAAGGGCCGCACCAATAACCCGAAGGGTCGGGACGGTATGCGCTCCGGCAAGGTGATCTTCAACGAGGTCCATGCCTATGAGAACTACAACAACTACAAGGTTTTTATCACCGGTTTGGGGAAGGTGGCTCAGCCCCGCATCGGAATGTTCACTTCTAACGGTGATGTGTCGGACGGGCCGCTGGACGACTTTCTGGCGAAGGGGCGCAGGATCTTGTTTGAGGGTGAGGATGACGGCGGCTTTCTGCCGTTCATCTGCTGCCTGGAGAGCCGGGAGCAGGTGCATGACCCGGAAAACTGGCACATGGCTAACCCATCTCTGGCGTACTCGCCGACCCTCCAGCAGGAGGCGGCGGACGAGTACAAGGATTGGTTGGAGTACCCGGAGCAGAACGGAGACTTTCTGACGAAGCGGATGGGCATCCGCGCCGGCCAGCTGGAGATCAGCGTGACGGACTATGCCAAGGTCAAGGCGACCAACCGGCCGCTGCCGGATCTCCGCGGAAAGTCCTGCGTGGCCGGCATCGACTACGCGGAAATCAACGACTGGGCGAGCGTCAATCTGCACTTCCGTGTGGGCGCGCAGCGGTTTGACATCAACCATTCGTGGGTCTGCCTGCAGAGCCGGTCGCTCTCCCGCATCGTCGCCCCGTGGCGAGCTTGGGCGGAGGCGGGAAAACTGACGGTGGTGGATGATGTGAGCATCGACCCCAACCTCCTGGCGGACTACCTGAAGGCGATGGGCTTGAAGTACAACATCGTCAAACTGGCAATGGACCACTTCCGCTGGACGCTGGTGAGCGACGCCATGCGGCGCAGCGGTTTTGACGCCAGAGACAAGAGCCGCGTGAAGCTGGTTCGGCCCAGCGACATTATGCAGGTCGACCCGGTGATCCAGGAATGCTTTGACCGCGACCAGTTTACATGGGGTGACAATCCGCCCCTGCGCTGGGCGGTGAACAATACCAAGAGAGTGCGCAGCGGCCAACGTGCCGGTACGAATACAGGTAATTTTTACTACGCCAAGATCGAACCGAAGAGCCGGAAGACGGACCCGTTCATGGCTCTGGTGGCATCTATGACCGAGGAGGCGGTGCTTGGCACCGGCGAGCCGGTGAAGCTGCCGCCCATCGGCGCGATCCGGCTATAGGAGGTGGGCAATGGCACTTAATTTTTGGAAGTGGCTCGCCGGAGGTAAGGCTCGTTCTCCCACCACGGTGGAGATCGCGTGCCGCGATCTTCTGGCAGCGGCGCAGGAATTCCAGCTGCGGGATACCTGCTTCTGGATCTGCGCAAACATGATCGCCAATGCCGTCGGGCGTTGCGAATTCCGGACGTTCCGGGATGGCAAGGAAGTTCGAGAGCGCGAACACTATCTCTGGAACGTGGAACCGAACGTAAACCAGAACTCCACGGCGTTCCTGCACAAGCTGGTGTCGAAGCTGCTGGTGGACAATGAGGCGCTGGTCATCGGTACCCGGCAGCGGGAGGGTTATGACGCGTTGGTCGTAGCGGACAGCTATATGACCGGCGGCAGCTATCCCAGCAAGCAGAACGAGTACACGAATGTGCAGGCGGGTGACATGTCCTATGAAAAGACCTTCCGCGAGCGAGAAGTCCTGCACCTGACGCTGAACCACGTGGACATCAAGCCGGTGCTGGACGGGCTGTATAGCTCCTACTGGCGGCTGGTCAACGCCGCCATGAACAGGTACGCCTGGGACAAGGGTCAGCACTGGAAGGTGCATGTGAATCAGCTGGCGTCCGGCGTGGATGACTTCAAAGAGAAGTTTGCGCTGATGATTGAGGAGCAGGCGAAGGTCTTTCTCGATTCCGGCGGCGCGATCCTGCCGGAGTTTGACGGCTATGCCTACACGAACGAGGGCGGCAAGGCTGCTGTAGAGCTGTCGGACATCCAGAGCCAGATGAAGGACATCTTCGCGTTCACGGCGAAGGCGTTCCAGATCCCGGCGGTTCTGGTGGATGGCAGCATCCAGGGCACGGAGGACGCGCAGGGCCGGTTCTTGACCGGCTGCATCGACCCCATCTGCGATCAGCTGCAGGAGGAGATCAACCGCAAGCGGTACGGCTACGACCGGATCCAGCGCGGCGACTATCTCCGCATTGATACCAGCAGCATCCGCCACTTCGATATGTTCGCCAATGCGGCGAATGTGGAGAAATTAGTCGGCTCCGGCGTGTTCTCCATCAATGAGGTCTTGCGGGCGGCGGGTCTGCCAGCCATCCCGGAGGACTGGGCGGACAAGCACTATCTCACGAAGAATATTGCAACGTTGGGCGCGGAGACCTCCGTGCTCGGCGGCGCGGAAGGAGGAAACGCATGAAGAAACCCCTTTGGGAAATCAAGCAGGCTGCGGAGGGCGTTCTGCAGCTCTACATCTACGGTGACGTAGAAGGCGAGGAGTTCGATTGGGAGAGCTGGCGGTATGTCCAGAGCGACAACAGCGCGGAGCACTTCCGCGAAGAGCTGGCGAAGCACCCCGACGTGTCGCGCATCGAGATCTACATCAACAGCTACGGCGGCAGCGTCTTTGAAGGCACGGCGATCTACAACCAGCTGAAGCGCCACCCGGCGCGGAAGGTGGTGCACGTGGACGGCTTTGCCTGCTCCATCGCCTCCGTGATCGCCATGGCGGGCGACGAGGTGATCATGCCGCGCAACACCCTGATGATGATCCACAACATGTGGATGTGTGCCTGCGGCAATGCCGCGGAGCTGCGGAAGGCGGCGGATGATCTGGATGTCATCAATACTGCGGGGCGGCAGGCGTATCTGCAGAAGGCCGGCGACAAGCTGACGGAGGAGCGTCTGTCGGAGATGATGGATGCGGAAACGTGGCTGACCGCTGAGCAGTGCGTTGAGCTCGGTCTCGCGGATCGCCTTGCCGACACCGACGCTGACATGAGCGGCGCGTCCACCATCCTGCAGAAGATGAACGTCGGCATGGAGCAGCATCTCCGGTATCAGAAGTCGCTGGCGGCGCAGCTCCGCGACCTGGCAGCGGCACCTTCGGTGCCTGCGCCCGCTAAGAATCCCCAGGGCGGCGGAAGCCCTGAAAAAATCAACAAAGTTCTCGGGCTGTTTTCTTGAGAATCGAAAGGAGAAAAAGAATGAACAACAATGACATTCGCACCCGCGAGGAACTGCGGCAGGCTCTCCAGCAGGCTGCCGTCTCCGGCGACACCGGCGCGTTCTCTTCCGTCCTGGATGAGATGATGCAGCGCATCGGTCTGGACATCCAGACCGAGTACGAGCAGCGGTTTGATGACCTGCGGCAGGAAGTCGATTCCCGCATCCTCGCCCAGCGCGGCGTCCATCAGCTGACCAGCGAGGAGCGCAGCTACTACCAGAAGCTGGCCGCAGCCATGCGCTCTACCGACCCCCGGCAGGCAGTCACCGGTCTGGATGAGACGCTGCCCAGGACGGTGATTGACTCCGTCTTTGACGGGCTGCAGACGGCGCATCCTCTGCTGAGCCGCATCAACTTCCGCGCCACCGGCGGCGCGGTCGAGATCATGGTGAACACCAACGGCTACGAGGAGGCCGTGTGGGGCGAGCTGTGCGACGACATCGTCAAGGAGCTGACCGCTGGCATTAAGAAGATCCCCACCACGCTGCTGAAGCTGTCCGCATTCCTGCCTGTCTGCAAGGCAATGCTGGAGCTGGGTGCGGAGTGGCTGGACAACTTCATTCGCCAGACGCTCTATGAGGCTCTGAGCAACGGCCTTGAAGCGGGCATCGTCGCCGGCGACGGCAACAAGAAGCCCATCGGCATGATCCGTCAGGTGGGCGACGGTGTCACCGTCACCGGCGGCGCATACCCCGAGAAGGCCGCCGTCAAGGTGGACGACCTGTCTCCCCATACCGTGGGCAACCTGCTGTCCATCGTGGCGGCTGACCCCAACGGTAAATCTCGCCAGGTCCGGGATGTGATCCTGCTGGTGAATCCCCAGGACTACCTGCAGAAGGTCATGCCCGCCACCACGCTGATGGCTCCGGACGGTACCTACCGGAATGATGTCTTGCCCTATCCCATGGACATCATCCAGACCCACGCGCTGCCCCGCGGCAAAGCTGTCATCGGCATCGCCTATCGCTATCTGGCGATGGCAGGCACCTCCCCCGAGGGCCGCATCGAGTACAGCGACCACTACCGCTTCCTGGAGGACGAGCGTGTCTACCTGATCAAGGCCTACGCCAATGGCATGCCTCTGGACAATAACGCCTTCCTGGTGCTGGACATCTCCGGCTTGACGCCCGCCACCTACAAGGTGACGCAGGTGGATCCTCCCGCAGCGTCTACCGACGCCACGCTGACCGCTCTGACTGTGGGCGCCCTGACTCTGTCCCCCGCGTTTGCCTCCGGCACGCTGACCTACACCGCGACCGCCACCAACGCGTCTGATGTGGTGACCGCTGTGCCCGGCAACGCTGCGGCTGCCATGAAGCTGACCGTGAACGGCGCCGAGATCGACAACGGCACCGCCGCCACGTGGAAGACCGGCAGCAATACCCTGCAGGTCGTTGTGACTGCCGCTGACGGCACCACCACCAAGACCTACAAGGTCACCGTCACCAAGTCTTAACGGTGGCGGGCGCGGTGAACGCCGCGCTGCTGTCGTCCGTCAAGCTCGCCTGCAACATCACCTGGAACGATGAGGCTACAGACACTAAGGTGTCTGACCTCATCGCTTCCGGGGAGGCGTACATTGACGGTAAGCTCGGCGCGGCTGGTGACTATGAGAATCCCGGGGAGCCGTTGACGCTGTTGAAGGAATACGTCCGGTATGGCCTAAGCGACGCGCTGGACGTATTCGAGACGAACTATCTGAACCGGCTGCTGGCCATGCAGAACGACAGGCAGGTGAAAATCTATGCGGAAACTACCGTTTCGCCCTGACGACCGGCAGATCACGCAGTCCTACCGGGACGGCGTGGTGAAGATCTACACCATAACGGATGCCGCCCAGCCTGGGTACCAGCCCAAGCCTACGCCTACGCTGGTGGAAACGCTGTTCTACGCGGAGCGGCGCGTCGGCCTGCAGCGGTATTACAGCGGCAAGCAGGCGCAGGTGCAGGTGGAGCGAGTGATCCGGACGCAGCTCCGCCCCGGCGTCAGTCCCCAGTGCATCGCCGTCACAGAGGACGGAACGCAGTACGGCATCGAGCTGGTGCAGCGGCTGCAGGATGTTTACCCGCCGTCTATGGACTTGACGCTTGTCCGAATCGAGCAGAAGTACGAGGTGCCCCGTGAGTAGAAGACGAAATGTGCCCGAATCGGGCACCGACAGGACGCCCCTGTGGGCGCAGCGGATCATCGCGGCGCACCTGGCCGCGACCGATGCTGTCAGCCACGGCGGGCGTATCCAGTCCGACCGCTACTTCGTCTGGCAGGAGGACGGCGCGAACGACTTCGAGGCCGGCGGCGTCCACGCCGAGAAAGCGGTCACCGGCTCTACGGACCTGTTCACGAAGCAGGAGTTCGACCCTTGGCGGGATGAGCTGGAGGCCGCCTTCGACGCGGCGGGGATCGTCTGGAGCCTGAACAGCTGCCAGTTCGAGGAAGAAACCGGCTTCTGGCACTACGAGTGGGACTGGGAGGTGTTCGCCTGATGGCGCGGTTCGAGTTCTCCGGCATCGACAACTACATCTCGCAGCTAAACAAACTGCAGCAGTCCACCAAGGACGGCGTGGTGGGCAAGACGGTCTATGCCGGCGCCGAGGTCGTGGCTGATTCGGTGCGGCGCGCGATACAGGCTCTGCCTGTGGGCGACGGCCGCGCCCGAGATGGAGGCTTAATTGACACCGTCACCCTGCCACAGAAGGCGGGGCTTCTGGATGGCTTTGGCATCAGCCGCATGAAAGATGATGACGGGTTTGTCAACGTCAAACTTGGCTTTGATGGGTACAACTCCACCCGGACGGAAAAGTACCCGCGGGGGCAGCCCAATGTTCTAATCGCCAGATCTGTCAACAGCGGCACTACCTTCCGGAAAAAGACGAAGTTTGTGGACAAGGCCGTAAACTCCGCCAAGAAGGCGGCGGAAGCGGCAATGGACGCGGCGTGCAGCCGCGAAATCGAAAAAATCATGAAATAGGAGGTGCTGCTATGAGCGCAGCAGGAAAGGTCTGTACGGGCTTCAGCAAGCCCTATGTGGCCAAGTATTCCAACGATGGCGGCGCGGTTACCTACAGCGGCGTCATGCTGCTGGCGCGTGGCGTCAGCGTATCTCTGTCCCTGAATACCACGGACGACAACACGTTCTACGCCGACAACATTTCCGCAGAGACCGCAGCGGCTGTATTCGCAGACGGCACCGCCACGCTGACCGTTGACGGGCTTCTGACGGCGGCGGAGAAGTTTGTCCTCGGCCTGCCCGAGGCCACCGAGATTCAGGCGAGCGGCGGCGCGGTGCAGGTCTCCCACTACGGCGACGGCATGGAGATCCCCTATGTGGGCATCGGCTTTGTCGTCCGCTATCAGAGCGGCGGCGTGGTGACCTACGTGCCCGTGGTGCTGACGAAGGCGCGGTTCCAGCAGCCCGGTCTGGATGCTGCTACGCAGGAAGAGTCCATCGACTGGCAGACGCAGGAGCTGACCGCCACGCTGATGCGCGACGACACCACCAACCACGACTGGAAGCTGGTGGGCGCTGATCAGCCTACCGAGGCAGCCGCCGAGGCCGTCCTTAAGGCGATTTTGGGCGGCGCGGCGTAAAGGAGGGGCCTATGCAGATCTACGGCAGAGAAGTGGGTTTCCGCTTCACGGTGGGCGCCTCCACCAAAATTTCCGACCTCTGCCCGGACGGCGATATTACCCGTCTGGGGGAGATGCTGGAGGGCCAGTATGGGCAGGTCACCCGCGACACAGCAGCCATTATGGCGGCCTTGAGCGAAGGGTACGAGCAGGCGCGCTCCTTCGAGGTTCCTGGTCACGAGCCTGACCCCCTGACTGTTGACGAGCTGTTTTCGCTGCGTCCCAGCGAGTTCAACGCTTTGCAGCAGGCGGCGCTGGCGGCCTGGGCGGAAGACAGCAGGCCTACGGTGGAGGTAGAACCCGAAAAAAAAGAAAGCGGCAAGGCGCAGGCGTCCAGCTGAACCTTGCTTGGCTCCTGTTTTACGGGCGAAAGCTGAATATGGGGAGGCAGGAGATCATGGTCACGCGATACGGTGAGATGCTGGACATGATCGCCTGCCTCGCCATTTATAACGGGGCTACCCCCAAGAAAAAACAGAAACACTGGACATTTGACGAAGCTATGAAAGTGAGGTGAGCCTATGGCTGTGAACATCGGCCCCAAGATCGGCGTAGACGGGGAGGCGGAGTATCGCCGACAGATTAGCCAGATCATCCAGCAGTCCAAGACACTGGAGAGCCAGATGAAGTTGGTGGCTTCGCAGTTTACCGCTGCCACAACGGCGGAGGAGAGAAATGCCAAGACCGCCTCCGTGCTGTCCAAGCAGATCGATGTGCAGCGCGAACGCGTGAAGCTGCTGGCGGAGCAGACCGGCAGGGCGGCCGCCAAGTACGGTGAGAGCGACGAAAAGACCCAAAAGTGGCAGCAGGCACTAAATGAAGCCGCTGCCACGCTGAACAAGATGCAGAGCGAGCTGCGCAACACCTCCAGCGGCGTAGAGGAGTTGGGTGACGACATGCGTGAGGGCAGCGAGAAGGCCCTGTCCTTTGGCGATGTCCTGAAGGCCAACGTCGCCTCTGATTTTATCGTTTCCGGCATCAAAGCAATGGCGTCAGCTATCAAGGAGGCTGCCGCAGCGCTTGTGGATCTCGGCAAGCAGTCCATTCAGGGCTTTGCCGAGCAGGAGCAGCTGATCGGCGGCGTGGACACCCTGTTCAAGGAGTCCTCCGCGCAGGTGCAGCAGTATGCCAACGAAGCTTACAAGACTGCCGGCCTGAGCGCGAACCAGTACATGGAGACCGTCACCAGCTTCTCCGCGTCTCTGCTGCAGTCTCTGGGCGGCGACACGGCCGCGGCGGCTCAGAAGGCCGACCAGGCTATTACGGACATGTCCGACAACGCCAATAAGCTGGGCACGGACATGGCCAGCATCCAGGATGCCTACCAGGGCTTTGCTAAGCAGAACTACACCATGCTGGACAACCTGAAGCTGGGTTATGGCGGCACGAAACAGGAGATGGAGCGGCTGCTCGCAGACGCCGAGAAGTTCTCCGGAATCAAGTACGACATCTCCAGCTATGCCGACATCGTGGACGCCATCCACGTGGTGCAGACAGAAATGGGCATCACGGGAACGACGGCAAAGGAGGCGTCGACCACCATCCAGGGCAGCGCCAACGCCATAAAGTCCGCCTGGAGCAATCTCCTGACCGGCATGAGCAACGAAAATCTTGATCTGGACAAGCTGGTGCAGAATGTGATCGACAGCGTCAACACCTTCGCAGACAACCTGCTGCCGCGTCTGCAGATCATGCTGCCGCGCTTCGCGGAGGGCATGACACAGCTTGTAAACGGACTGGTGCCCTATGTGGGGCCTGCGATGGAGCTGCTGCTGCCCTCGCTGGTACAGGGTATCGGCGGCCTGGTGTCCGGCATCGTGCAGGCACTGCCGGCGGCGGTGGAAGCTATATCCGCCGTGATACCTATGCTGGTGGAACAGCTGACAATCCTGCTGCCGCAGATCCTGAACGCCGGCATTGATATCATTTCCGCCCTTGCGTCGGGCATCGGAGAAAACCTTCCGGCGCTGATCCCCGCGGCGGTTGACGCTGTCATCACCGTGGCCGAGGGTCTGGTGGACCATGTGGATGAGATCATCATCGCGGCGGGATCTCTTATCGCAGGCTTGACGCAGGGCCTGATCGAGGCGCTGCCCCGTCTGGTGGTGCGGCTGCCGGAGATCATCGGTGCCATTGTAAAGGGTCTCCTGTCCGGAATGGCTGCTATTGGTGAAGTCGGGTCGCAGCTGGTTCGCGGCCTATTTGACGGAATCTCCAATGCGGCGTCGTGGCTTTACGACAAGCTTCGGGGCTGGGTAAGTGATGTCCTGGGCTGGGTCAAGGGTTTGTTCGGCATCAATTCCCCTTCTAAGGTTTTCGCTGACGAGGTGGGCAAGTTCATCCCGCCCGGCATCACGGTAGGCGTCGAGAAGGCGATGCCGAAGGCTATGCGCGACATGGGCGAAGAGCTCTCCGCGCTGTCGGCACTGCCCATGGGCGGCGGCACGACCACTAACATGGGCGGCGTGAACATCGTCGTCTACGGCGCGCAGGGACAGGACGTCAGCGAGCTGGCTGATATCGTCATGGCGCGGATGCAGAGTGCGGTAGAACGCAGAGAGGCGGTGTTTGCATGATTTTCTGGGCCGGAAGATCCTCCGACGACGTCCACGTCGTGGTGGAGCGCTACCCCAGCGTGGAGCTGGCCGGGCACAAGCTGGACACGCAGTCCGTGCCCGGTCGGAACGGGGACCTGCTGTTCCCACAGAACGCCTACCAAAACTACGTGCAGTCCTACGAGATCTACATCAGCGCGGAGCGGATGCGGCTCCCCCGCGCTATGCGCGCGGTGGCTGACTGGCTCTGCGGCCCGCGTGGGTATCAAAAGCTGGAGGACAGCTACGACGTAGAGACCTACCGCAGGGCCTATTTTGCCGGCCCGCTGGACGTGGAGAGCGTCATGCACCGGTTTGGCCGTGCGACGATCGAGTTTAACTGCCAGCCGCAGAGGTTTCTCCGCATCGGAGATATACCGGTGCAGGCCGTGCAGGGGGAGGTTTTGCGAAACCCCACCGCGTTCACGGCTTTGCCGACGATCACTGTCACCGGAACCGGGGCCGGGACCCTGACAATAGGCGATGTCACTGTCAGCATCAGCAGCATGCCTCGCGGCGCTGTTGTGCTCGACTCGGACACGCAAAACGCCTCCTACGGGGCATTTAACCTGAACAATACTATCTCCGCGCCGGAGTTTCCCACGCTGCCGGCCGGGGAAAGCGTCGTCCGCTGGACGGGCGGCATTACGAGCGTGGAGATCATCCCGAGGTGGTGGACACTATGAAACCGATTCTGTATGACGCCGACCGCACAAGCTTCCCGGCGGGCGTTGACAATGGACTGGGCGTCCTCGCGGACGCTATGTCCTGCAAGGTGACGCAGGAGCTGAACGGTCAGTACGAGCTGGAGCTGCACTATCCGGTGGAGGGCATCCACTATGGCGAGATCGCGCTGCGCGCCATTCTTCGGGCTACCGTTGGCCCAGACGGCAAGCTGCAGCCCTTTAGGGTATATCGCATCGTGCCCGGCATGAACGGCACAGCGGCCATCTACGCGCGGCACATCGCCTATGATCTCGGCGGCTATGTGGTGTCTCCGTTCACGGCAACGGATGCGCCGTCTGCTGTGGCGGGCATCAAGAGCCACGCGCTGCCGGCAGGAATGCCGTTTACCCTGGGCACCGATAAGACCACCGTGGCTGCCTTGAGCGTCATGGTGCCCACCAGCGCATGGGGCCTGCTGGGCGGTCAGCGGGGCAGCCTGCTGGACGTATACGGCGGCGAGTACGAGTTTGACGAGTGGGTGGTGCGGCTGCTGACGCGCCGCGGAGCGGACCGCGGCGTATCGGTCCGGTATGGAAAGAACTTGACAGATCTGACACAGGACGCCAACTGCGCCAACTGCTACACGGGCGTGGTGCCTTACTGGCGCGGAAACGATGTCACGGTCACGGCTGCGCCAGTGTACGCAGAGGGCGACTACGGCTACGTCCGCCTCATGCCGCTGGATCTATCCTCCAGCTTCGAGCAGCGGCCCACGCAAGCGCAGCTGCAGGCCGCAGCTGCATCCTACATCAAGCAGAACCGCCTCGGCGTTCCCGCGGTGAGCTGGGATGTGAAGCTGGCACTACTGGCGCAGTCCTCCGGGTATGAGGATGTGGCGTTCCTGGAGCAGATCTATCTGGGCGATACCGTAGGCGTCTACTTCCACCGTCTGGGCGTGGATGCCAAGGCGCGGGTGAATCGGATCGTGTGGGATTGCCTGCTGGAACGCTACGACAGCGTAGCCCTTGGCAGTGTCAAGGCCAACATCGCATCTACCATCGCCGGGCAGCAAAGGGAGATCGACGCCAAGCCGTCCGTCTCGCTGGTGGAGCAGATTTCGTCCGGCCTGGCAGCCGCGCTCCTGGGGGCAAATGGCGGCTCCGTCAGGCTTTTGGATGCGAACGGAGACGGAGAACCGGACGAGCTGTACATCGCTGACGATCCTGACCCCACCAGAGCCAAGAAGGTCTGGCGGTTTAATTACGAGGGCTGGGCCGCCAGCAGCACCGGCTACAATGGCCCCTACACGATGGGCGCCACCATTGCCGGAGGCATCCAGGCGTGGATGATCACGGCGGCCAATCTGGTGGCCGGCACCATCGCCAGCGAACAGGGAAATTTCCTGATCAACCTGGACGGCGGCACCATCGATACCAGCGCCACCGGCGCGACTTATAAGAACTCCAACTACTCGCAGGCGGATCTTGACCGAATCAACCAGATCAACATCAAGGCTGTCACGCCAACGCTGGCCGACTATGAAAAGCTGGATGTCAATGGCGATGGTACGATCAGCATCACCGATACCGTGCAGATCCAGCAGATCATCAGCGGGGCGCGAACGGTAAACTTCACCACGCGGTGGCGCCTGCGCATCGACCCAGCCGACGGGAACAGCCTCTTGAAGATCTATCGTGTCTACCACAACAACATCACCGGCGCGGACACCGAGAACATCGTGTTCTCGGTGGGATTTGGCCGCGCCGCGGCCAACACGATCGGCGCGCAGTACGGCGAGATCGAAAAAGATCTGTCCGTAGGTGGATCTGTCGACGCATCCAATTACAAACAGGGCGGAAAGACTGTCACATTCCCAACGCAGAAGGTCATCGGGTACGTCGTGTACTGCACGGGCGGCAGCGGGAATCAGGCGGGGTGCTTTATCCCCGCGGGGCAGTCAGGCAGCTACCAATGCGCTTCCAACGACTGGTACTGCGCCTTCAGCTTTGACGGCGCGGGCAGCGCCACGAAAACCGGGGGCACCGGAGATATTTCACGGGTGTCCGCCGTCAACAACTTCTAAGGAGGTGCTGTTATGGTGAATAGTTTGACAGTCAAGCAGGCCGTGCAGCTAAGTATGACTTTGAACGGCGTGCCGCCCACGCTGCACATGGTGCAGGGCGACACCAATTCTCGGGCCATTTCCGCGTCGCTTTGGGCCGGCGCGGAGCCATACAACGTCCCCGCAGGGGCTTCCGTGATGCTTCGCTTCAAAAAACCGGACGGCACCGGAGGGCTGTACAGCGAGACAGAGACGCAGCAGTCCATCACTTGGGCCGAGAACAGTGTCACCATCCCTGTGGCAGCGCAGGTGCTGACAGCCGAAGGCGCTGTACTTGCCCAAGTAGATGTCTACGCGGGCGAAAGCGACTCGTCCGCGGAGCGGTTGGCAAGCTTTGCTTTCGTGATCCTTGTACAGCCGGATGTCTACCCAGATGCGCAGATCATCTCCAGCGACTACTACAACATTCTTGCTGCCGACATCGCAGGCGCGAAGGCCGCAGCGGATCAGGCTAAGGATTACGCGGCGGCCGCCAAGAATAGCGCGGATAGCGCTGCGACATCGGTCGAGGGCGCCGTCAAGTACAACACCCCGCAAACCCTGACCGACGCCCAGAAGGCGCAGGCACGGGCGAACATCGGCGCACCAGCACCGTATACGGCGGGCGATGGTATCTCCATCAGCGGCAGCGTCATCGCCACCAAAGTGCAGCCCTGCAACCGGAATCTGCTGGACAACTGGTACTTCGGTGCGCCGGTGAATCAGCGGGACGTCAGCGGAACCATCAGCAGCGCAGGGTATTTTCTGGACCGCTGGAAGCTGGTGAGCGGCAGCGTGACGATCAGCGCGGACGGCATCACGCTGAACGGAACCATGCAGCAGGTGTTGGAGACCGCGCCGGTCGGCACGGTAACGGCATCTGCCATGACGCAGGCCGGGGTGGGCGAGGTGGTGCCGACCTACGACAGCGCAAGCAAGACGGTCACAGTCACGGCGGATGGGAAAAAGCTCGTAGCCGTCAAGCTGGAGATTGGCCCCCAGCAGACGCTGGCGCATCAGGAGGACGGCGTGTGGGTTCTTAACGAGATCCCCGACTACGGCGAGGAGCTGACCAAGTGCATGCGCTATCTGCAAGTCCTCGCCGCGCCCTACGACACCTCCGGCAACGGCGTGGCCATCGGCTACGCCAACAACACCGTCGACCTGTGGGTACCCATCCCGCTGGCTGTGCCCATGCGCATATCGCCCACGCCCGCTATCCCCACCGGCGGCGCCGCGCTGCTTAAGGTGGGAAAGACTTCCGGCAGTCCGAAGGACGTCACCAGGGTCACAGGCGGCTGGGCGATGCAAACCGGCGGGGCTTGCAGCATGCGAAGCCTGATCTTTACGTCCAGCGGCCTGACGGCGGGCGAGACCTACGCCCTGTTCATGCAGCAAGGGGCACAAATCGTGCTCAGCGCCGAACTGTAAGGGGGTGACCTGATGGAAGCATGGACGAATGTCGGTGTGCCGCTGATCGTGGCGCTGCTGACCTCAACCGCCCTGTGGGGCGTGGTGAGCAAGGTGATCCTCAAGCGGATGGAGCTGACAGCCAAGCGCAGCAAGGCAGACGAGGCGCAGCGGAAGATGCTGGTGGGGCTTGCCCACGACCGCATTATCCACCTCGGCATGGTGTACATCGAGCGGGGCTACGTCACACAGGACGAGTACGAGAACTTACAGGTGTACCTCTACGAGCCGTATGAGGAGATGGGCGGCAACGGCAGCGCACGGCGAGTCATGGAGGAAGTTCGGAAGTTACCCATACGGTGAGACAAAAAGCGGAACAGGCGCAGACGCGCCGGAAAGGACGGCGAGGAGAATGCTACAGAAAATCCAGTCCAATTTGCTCCTGACGGTGAAGAACTCGGACGGGAGCGATGTGGATTTCTCGAAGGCCACCAACATCCTATTTGGCATTAGGCAGCAGCCGAGCCTATATCTGGAGTTCCCGGGGGTGTGGGTGAATGGCCAACTCTTGGTGCAGATCCCTTTCGAGGATGCTATGAAATTGGCCGTCACTGCCACTAAAGTGCAGCTGTTCTGGACTGACGAAAACGGACAGAAGCATGCCACGGCGGCGAGCGCAATCTCCGTCGAGGAGCTGATCAGGGAGGCTGGATATGATTAAGCTGTGTCTGTCGGTACAGGCTGAATCTTGCGAGCTGCTGGCCCGATCGGACGAGTATTCTTTATCGGCAATCGCCGCTGAAGTCGTGCCGGTAGGCGGAGGACAAAATTGGGAACTGATCAACTTCGTAGCGATCCCCGACGGCACGGAGGAGGCGTCGGCGCTGACCATCAACAAGGACGCTGACGGCAATGCGTTCAGCCTGAGCCGTTTCCGATTAATTGCAACGTTTCCCATCTATACTGGAAGCACAGCAATTCCGTCATTTTGCTTTGCGATGATCAGCGGTAGGACGATGGGCAGCATTAGTAATAGGCCAATGTGTTACACCGATTTGGAAATGCCCAGCAAAGAAGCGCCCGTATTGTGGACGTGGTCTGAAGGCTGTCTATCTGGGTCAGGTATTTGGGAGCTGATCTACCATAATCAGTTTGGAACATATGCGGCGATGCCATTGCCGGATGACCACGATGTGACATTCAAACCCAAAGCTGGCGATGCAAGAATGCTGCTTGGCGTTACAACGGTAAATGATCGCCCCCTGCTATATCCGATTACGTCTGTGGGGTTTACTGGGGGGCTTGTCTATCCCGGATGTAAGTTTTGGCTGTATGGAACGCGGATGTAGGGGGTGCGAGATGAAAGTCTGTGAAAACGGAACTGTCCGAGAGATGGATGCTGATGAAGTCGCGGCGCTGCAGGACGCACGGGATCGAGCGAAGACCGAGGAGAAGCGTCGTCCGCTGTCACAGGCCGAGGTGCAGGAAATGATGGTGCGGCAGCAGATCAACACGCTGGTCGTGGACGATCAGACCGCGTTGCGCATGGCGTCGTACTATCCCGCGTGGGCGGATGGCGCGGCCTACGCAGCTGGCGACCGGCTGGTGTACAATGGCGACCTGTACCGTGTGCTGACGGCGCACACGGCGCAAAAATCGTGGCTACCGGGGGCGGGAACGGAGAACATCTACGTCCGCATTGACGAGCAGCACGATGGATCAAAATATGATCCGATCCCATATAGCGGCAACATGGCGCTGGAGAGCGGCAAATATTACAATCAGGGCGGCGTAACGTACCTGTGCAATCGCGATACAGGCAATCCGGTATATCATGCGCTGCCTGAGCTGGTTGGACTGTACGTAATGGTCGTAACGGAAGACTAAACACAAGACAGGCGCATTGGCGCCGGAAAGGAATTTGTTATGAAACTGAACAACAAGGTATACGACATCCTGAAATGGCTGGTCATCATCGTCATGCCCGCCGTGGCTACGCTGTACGCGGCGCTGGCGGCGGTATGGGCGTGGCCCTACGCGGACGAGGTGGTGACCACCATCACCGCCGTAGACACGTTCCTCGGCGCGGTGCTGTGCATCAGCACGGCACAGTACCACAAGGAGGCTGGCAACAATGGCTAAGAGGGTGTATCTGTCCCCCAGTGACCAGCGAAGCAACAGCTATGCGGCGGGCGACACTACCGAGGCCATCCAGTGCGGGCGTATCGCAGAGGCTTGTAAGGCCGCGCTGGAGCGCTCCGGTGTGGAAGTGATGCTGGGGCAGTACGACACTATGGCAAACCGTGTGGCGGCGTCCAACCGCTTCAAGGCTGACCTGCACGTCCCTATTCATTCCAATGCCTGCAACGGCAAGGCCAGCGGTACGCACCTGTTCTGTTACAGCGGCGACCGGAACAGCTCCGGGTACAAGGCATGTCAGGCGGTGCTGAATGTGCTTGGACCTGTGACGCCGGGTGCGCCGGATGTCATCCGGGCGTATCCGAGCCTGTACGAGGTGAAGCACCCCGCCGCGCCAACGGTATACATCGAGGTAGATTTCCACGATGTGGTCCACATCGCGGAGTGGATTATTA
>ENA-UONT01000719-UONT01000719.1-human-gut-metagenome-genome-assembly--contig:-CS20-NODE-719-length-35290-cov-32.103619_pt1 | contig 35290 bp, 31 predicted proteins | sample MGYA00242459_ERZ724006 | MGnify/ENA metagenome assembly ERZ724006 | reverse complement strand
TCCCCACCACTATTGTCCCATGTGTGTCCAGCCGCCCTCAGTTTTGACGGTTACGAAAAAACACGGGTCGGAGCGATTCCCATTTTGTCCCAAAAGGCAATGCCTTTTGGGACAAAAATAAGAGCCATCGGGCGATGCCCGATGGCTCTTTTGAAAACGCAATTAGTCGATCATGCTCTTGAGATCCTCGGCCACGATGATGGGGCAGGCGGTAGCAGCCTTCACGTCATCCACAGTGAACTCGGGGTTGATCTCGGTCATCACCAGACCCTTGTCGGTGACTTCCATGACGCACATCTCGGTGATGATCTTGTTGACGCAGTGGGAAGCGGTCAGAGGCAGGCGGCACTTCTCGAAAATCTTGGGGTTGCCCTTGGCGGTGTGCTCCATGCAGACGATGCACTTCTTGGCGCCCACGCACAGATCCATAGCGCCGCCCATACCGGGCATCTTCTTGCCGGGGATGATCCAGTTGGCCAGATTGCCCTCCTGGTCGACTTCCAGAGCGCCAAGGAAGCAGGCGTCCACATGGCCGCCACGGATCAGGCCGAAGTTAGCAGCGGAATCAATGAAGCCGCCGCCGTAGGCCACGGAGGAGGGAGAACCACCGGCGTCCACAACGTGGTAGGGATCGTAGTTGGCGTCGCCCTCTTTGGGGGACTTGCCGGCGGAGACGATACCCAGCTCAGCATGGATGATCAGCTCAACGCCTTCGGGCAGGTAGTTGGGGATCATGGTGGGCAGGCCGATGCCCAGATTCACCACGTCGCCATCCTTCAGTTCTTTTGCGCAGCGCTTGGCGATAAAGCCTTTGATTTCGGACTTTTCCATTACTTTCTGTCTCCTTCCACGATGTAATCCACGCACATGCCATAGGTATGGACGTTCTCAGGCTCGATCTCGCCCACGGGGACGATGTACTCGCACTCAGCGATGACGGTATCGGCGGCGGTAGCCATGACCACGTTGAAGTTGCGCATGGTGCCCTTGTACCAGCAGTTGCCGAACTCGTCGCACTTGTAAGCGCCCAGCAGCGCGAAGTCAGCGTGGACGGGCTTCATCAGCAGATAGTCCTTGCCATCGATGGTCTGACGGCCCAGGCAGAAGGGGGACTCCTCCACCAGCGTGTCGATGCCCACGGGGGTCAGCACGCCGCCCAGACCGGCGCCGTCGGCACGGATGCACTCAGCCAGCGTGCCCTGAGGCAGCAGGCAGACCTCCAGCGTGCCGTCGGTGTTCTGCTGGCCCACCTCGGGCGTCATGCCCACGTGGGTGGCGATGACGCGCTTGACCTGATGGTTGTGGATCAGCTCGGCAATGCCGAAGAACTCCTCGCCCTTGGGGCCAACAGCGCGGCCCATGTCGTTGGCGATCAGGGTCAGATCCTTGGTGCCCAGCTTGACCAGCTCCTTGACGATGGCGCGGGCCTGGCCGCAAGCCAGAAAGCCGCCGCACATAATGGTAGCGCCGTCAGGAATCATTTTTGCTGCCTCAGCGGCAGTCAGTACAGGTTTCTTTGCCATTTCTGTTCCTCCTACTTTTTATGACAGCGGCCACTGAGCCACCTGCGTATGCAGAGCGCCCAGTGGCGCTGTATGCGTTTTACTTCATGCCGCGCTTGACCATCTCGGTCACAGCGAAGGAAGCCACGTCGTCGGCGTACTTGCCGGCGCCGAAACCAGCGTCGAAGCCCAGCTCCTTGGCCAGCTCATGGGTGATACGGGGACCGCCGCAGCAGACCACGAACTTATCACGCAGACCCTCGGCCTCCAGCAGCTCGATGAGGTTGGTCAGGTTCTGGATATGCACGTCCTTCTGGGTAACGGTCTGGGAAACCAGCAGAACGTCAGCCTTCAGCTCCAGCGCCTTCTTGATGAACTCCTCGTTGGGAACCTGAGAGCCCAGGTTATAGGCCTCGATCATCTCATAGCGCTCCAGGCCGTAGTGGCCGGCGAAGCCCTTGCGGTTCATGATGGCGTCGATGCCCACGGTGTGAGCGTCGGTGCCGGTGGAGGCGCCCACCATCACGACCTTGCGGCCGATATGCTCGCGGATGTAGTCGTTGGTGGCTTCCATGCTCATCACGTCGGACTCCACGGTGATGACGTGGATATCCTCATAGTTGACGGAATGGACACAGCTGCCGTAGACCACATAGAAGGTGAACTCTTTGTCCAACGGGGCGTGGTACGCCACGTTGGGTTCTTCCAGGCCCATCTTCTTGGCGATCTGACGGGCGGCTTCCTCGCCGCGCTCGTCGTCCTTGACGGGCAGGGTGAAGCTGGTCTGCACCTTTCCGTCGTTCATGGTGTCGCCGTAGGGCTTCAGACGGGTCAGATCCAGCGTGGTATCGAAATCGATTTTATGGGTATTATACAGTCCGCTGCTCATGCTCCCACCTTACCTTTCATCGCTTCAATGAAGGGATTGAAGTACTTGTCGTCCTTGACCACAACACCGGCCAGACCCTTGCCGCCGTCCTTGGGACGCTTGACATCGGCGAAGATGCCCTTCTCGATGGTGGTGAACAGGCCCAGCTTCTCGATCTCCTTCAGCAGGTCGGTGGCCTTGGTCAGCACCTCGTTGGCGCGGTTGCGGATGATGCCGTTCTCTTTGTAGGTCAGCTCGTCGCCCAGATCCTTCATGGTGCGGAAGATGTACTGGGCGTTCTCGATGGACAGAGCACGGTCGGACATGAACGGGGTGTGGATGGCCTCGGTCATCATGCCCAGCAGGTGCAGCTTCTGGTTGGTCAGGATGGTCACCATGTTGAACAGGGCGTCCTGAATGTGACCGCGGAAGATGTTGCCGGTCATGAACTTGGTGGGAGGCATGTACTTCAGGGGCGCGTTGGGGAAGATCTCGCGGGCCATCTGTGCCTGCGCCAGCTCATACAGGAAGGTGTTCTCCACGGAGGGATCCATCTCGAAGGCGTGGCCCAGACCCATCTGCTCCTCGCGCATACCGGCGGTCTTGGCGAAGGCCTCGTTGATGAACTGGGAGGCCAGCACGGTGTGGGCGGCGGTGATGGCATCGTCGGTGGTCAGGTAGTTATCCTCACCGGTGTTGATGATAACGCCGGCATAGCCGTTGATGACACGGGAGAAGTACTGGTCGACGATGGTGCGCTGCATGTTGATATCGCGGAACAGGATGCCGTACAGAGCGTCGTTCAGCATCACGTCCAGACGCTCCAGAGCGCCCATGGCGGCGATCTCGGGCATGCACAGGCCGGAGCAATAGTTGCACAGGCGGATGTAACGGTGCTGCTCCTCGCCCACCTCGTCCAGCGCAGCGCGCATCAGGCGGAAGTTCTCCTGGGTGGCGTAGGTGCCGCCGAAGCCCTCGGTAGTAGCGCCGTAAGGCACGTAGTCCAGCAGGGACTGGCCGGTGGTACGGATGACAGCGATGATGTCGGCGCCCTGCTTGGCAGCGGCCTTGGCCTGGGTGATATCCTCGTAGATATTACCGGTGGCCACGATGACATACAGGTAGGGGCCTTCCTTGTCGCCCCAGTCGCTCAGGTACTCGTTGCGCTTGGCAACGTTCTTGTTGATGCGAGCCACAGTGGCGTCCACCACGGGCTGGATGGCGGCGCGAACTTCCGCATCGGTGTGAGCGGGGATCTTGCTGAGATCCAGCTCGCCGGCGCTGACAGCCTCTGCCACGCCCTGAGGATCCTTGCCGGTTTCCACCATAGCGTTGCCGATCGCCCAGGCGGCGCCCATAGGCAGGATGGAGTTGGCCATCAGGTGGTCAACGACCACGTTGGGCATGGGGACGTCCATATCGTTGACGCCATCGATGCCCAGCAGACGGCAAACCGCACGCTCCACCGTGACGGTGGTATGCTGATCGATAAAGCGCTGGGTGTCGTCCGCCACCTTAGCGGCAGAGGCACGCGCCTGATTGACCAGCTCAAAATTCAAGCCGAGTTTGCTTTCCATTATCGTTACCTCATTCAAAAATCATAGCAAATTCGGCAGCAGGCAGGCCTTGCCCGCCTGCTGCCGAAATAGGGTCTTTTGCGTTTGCTGCTTTCGCAGCCCAGTAAGCGAGGATTTGATCGACGAGAGTGATGCCCCGCCAAATCAAAAATCAGAGCTTACTTTTTAACATGGCGCTCGTTGCGCAGCAGCTTGGTGGGCTCCAGATAGCGCTGGGCAGTGCCCTCGGCGACCCAGGCCACACCGGTCTTCTCCACCTTCTTCTTGCCGGTGCAGACGTCGCAGTGGCAATCCTGAACATAATGCTCGGGCTGGGTGTAAGAAGTGATGACGCCCTCGAAGTTACGCAGGATAACCTTGCGGGGGGTCTCGGAAATCAGATAGTTGGGCATAACGGGAGTCTTGCCGCCGCCGCCGGGAGCGTCCACCACGAAGGTGGGGATGCAGTAGCCGGAGGTATGGCCGCGCAGCGCTTCCATGATCTCAATGCCCTTGGACACGGGAGTACGGAAGTGGCTCAGACCCAGGGAAGGATCGCAGGCATAGATGTAGTAGGGGCGGACACGCATCTTGACCAGACCGTGAACCAGCTCCATCATCACGTGAGAGCAATCGTTCACGCCGGCCAGCAGCACGGACTGGTTGCCCAGGGGGATACCGGCGTCAGCCAGCATGGCGCAGGCCTTGGCGGCTTCGGGAGTGAACTCCTTGGGGGTGTTGAAGTGGGTGTTCAGCCACACGGGGTGATACTTCTTCAGCATGGCGCACAGCTCGGGAGTGATACGCTGGGGGCACACCACGGGGGTGCGGGAGCCCAGACGGACGATCTCCACGTGAGGAATGGCGCGGACGCGCTTGATGATGTACTCCAGCACATCGTCGCTGACCATCAGGGAGTCACCGCCGGACAGCAGAACGTCGCGAACCTCGGGGTGAGCGGCCACATAGTCGATGCACTTGTCGATCTGCTGCATGGGCACTTCGCAGTCGTTCTGACCGGCAAAACGGCGGCGGGTGCAGTGACGGCAGTACATGGAGCACTGGTCAGTGATGAGCAGCAGCACGCGGTCGGGATAGCGGTGGGTCAGGCCGGGGGTGGGAGAGTCGGTATCCTCGTGCAGGGGATCGGCGTCCTCGTAGTCGGCGTACTCCAGCTCCTCGGCGCGGGGGATGGCCATCTTGCGGATGGGATCAAAGGGATCGTCCAGATCGATCAGGGACAGATAATAGGGAGTGACCGCCATGCGCAGCTTGCCCAGAGTCTTGGCAATACCGGCTTCCTCGTCGGGAGTCAGGGTCATGTACTTCTTCAGATCTTCGACAGTCTCAGCGCGGTTGGCAACCTGCCAATGCCAGTCGTTCCACAGATTTTCAGGAACGTCAGCGAACAGACCATTGCGAGTTTTCATGTTCGTTTCTCCTTAAATTTTTGTTTCAGGATGATTTGGAAAGTTCGTACTGAGGGCAGGGAGCGCGGCTCCCTGCCTCAGTGTCAGTTGCTATGGTAGTTTAGCAGTACTTCTCGTCGAACAGCTTGCGCAGCTTGGGGTTCTCGCGCAGAACGTTCAGGGTGATCTCGGCGTGGTTCTTGGTGTAGCCGTTACCCACGATCATGGTGACGTCCTTGCCGATGCCCTCGGCGCCCAGAGCGGCCTTGGTGAAGGAGGTAGCCATGGAGAAGAAGTAAACCAGACCGTCGTCACGGACGGGCAGGATGGCGGACATCTCGCAGGACTCGATGTTCACGCAGCAGATGGAGATATCGTACTCCTTGCCGTCGTTGACACCCAGAGCGGCTTCCATAACGTCCACGGGCTTGGTGCAGTCGGCGACGATGACGTCGGTGTAAACGCCCAGCTCCATCAGATCGGCAACCTGAGAGGCCTTACGGACAACGCCCACGACCTTGCCCTTGGGGCCGACCTTCTTCATGGCCTCGTAGCCGCACAGAACGGCGGACTTGCCGTTGGCGCCCAGAATCAGAACGCTGTCACCCTCGTGAGGCAGCTTGCGGGCCTGAGCGGGAGCGCCGGCCACGTCCAGAGCGGCCAGGGCCAGAGGCTCGGACATATCCTCGGGCATCTTGCAGTACAGAGCGGACTCGAACAGGATGGCCTTGCCGACGATGTCAACGCGGTCGATATCCTTGTGGATGGACAGGATCTTCTCGATCTTCAGCGGGGTCATGGACAGGGACACCAGAGAAACGATCTTGTCGCCTTCCTTCAGGTCGAAGCCGGGCTTGTTCTTCAGATCCTCGCCGATGTGAGCGACGACGCCCTTGAACATACCGCCGGAACCGGTGACGGGGTTCTGCTGCTTGCCGCGCTCGGCCACGATGCTCATGATCATCTCGCCGATCTTCTTCTCGTCGCCGCCGCAGGCCTCGGAGATCTGGGTGAAGGAAGCGGAGTCGATGTTCAGAGAGGTAACGTCGCAGACGATCTCGTTGGAGTAGACCTTGCTCATGTCGTTGTCGATCTTCCAAGCAGCCTGGGTCAGAACGCCCTTGGGCTCGATCACGCGATGGGTACCGTACTTGTTGCCTTTCAGTTCAGCCATTGTAAATATCCTCCTAAAATTTTGTTTATGATGTATGGTATATGGTTTATATGATGTGGTTTATATATGGTAAGGTGGTTTATATGGTGATAGAAAATCTGAGTTACTTCAGGGGCTTCAGGCTCAGGATCTCGCGGGCCTCGGCAGGGGTAGCAATCTCGCGGCCCAGCTCCTTGGCGATGCGGACGACCTTGGCCACCAGCTCGCCGTTGGACGCGGCCTTCTGGCCCTTGCCCAGATAGATGTTATCCTCGAAGCCTACGCGGACGTTGCCGCCCATGGCGATAGCGGCAGCGGCCATGGTCCAGGCAGCGCGACCCACGCCGGAGACAGTCCAGGTGGCATCAGCGGGGATCTTGCTGGCGAAGAAGGCCAGATTCTCCACGGTGGCGGGGGTGCAGCCGTGCACGCCCAGCACGAAGTTGAACTGCATGGGGTGGCCGGGAACCTCGCCCTTCTTGGCCATACCCAGAACGGTGTCGATGTGACCCAGCTCGAAGCACTCGTACTCGGGCTTGATGCCGTTCTCGATCATGCGCTTGCCGAAGGCGCGCATGGTGGGCATGGTGTTGTCGAAGATCTCGTCGCCGAAGTTGCAGGTGCCGCAGTCCAGAGTGGCCATCTCGGGGAACAGCTCGGTGGGCTGCAGACGCTCCTCGGGGCTCATGCCGGTGGCGCCGCCGGTGGAGGGGATCATGATGACGTCAGGCAACTCCTTGCGGATGGCGTCCATGACGACCTTAAAGCGGTCACGATCCTGAGTGGGGGTGCCGTCGTCCTCGCGGACATGGATGTGCAGGATGGCAGCGCCGGCCTCGTAAGCGGACTTGGCCTCGCGCACCATTTCCTCGACGGTGTAGGGAACGGCCTCGTTCTGGGCCTTGGTGACTTCCGCGCCGCAGATGGCGGCGGTAATGATCAGCTTTTCCATCATTCTGCTCCCTTACTTCTTGATTTCCTTGCGCTGGCAGTCCTTGGGGGTGACGCAGGTGCCGTGAGCACGGCAGACCACGATGGGCTCAGCCAGCACGTCAGCGGCGGAAGCGCTGATGTCGGGGCGGGAGACGATGACCTTGCGGGCCTCGAACTTCATGGTGCGGGAAGTGTTGCCGATCTTCTCGATCTCGCCGTAGGCCTCGATGTAGTCGCCGGCGTACACGGGAGCCAGGAACTCCACATTGTCGTAAGCGCAGAACAGGCCCTCGTCGCCGTCGCAGGCGATCAGCAGCTCGGTAGCCACGTCACCGAACAGGTGCACCATGTGTGCGCCGTCCACCAGGTTGCCGCCGTAGTGAGCGTCCTTCGCACTCATACGCAGGCGAAGCATAGAAGTGATCTTTTCCATAGATGTTTCCTCCTTCAAAATGATTCTTTCTTACGTTTTGTTCGTATTCCTCATTCAGCTGGCCGGGAACTCTCTTTTTTCTTATACCAGAAAAGAACAAAGAGCTTGTGGGCAAAGACGTTCCGAAGAAATCTCCGGATTGCTTTGACCGCAAGCTCCTAACGCGAAAAGAGCGCTGTCGGTCAAGCATTTTGACCAATAGCGCTCCATGTCGATAAGATCAACATGACAGCAACACCGTTTACGCGGCGCTGCCAAGGGAACAGAATAGGCAAACTGCTCCCTTTCGGCGAAAGATCCCTTCCCGTCCGGCCATCCAGGCCGCCCGCTCCGCTGCCGGACAGTACCCTATCTTTCGCGCCTCTATTGACTGATATTTGGAATATTACCAGTGTCAATTATGACAGGTATTTCAAGTATTGTCAAGAGGGTTTGTGATACAAATAACAAACTTATTTTTGTGCAACTTTCCAATTATTTGGGATAAAATTTCGCCCCGGGAAACCGGGACAAAAAAATTACCTCAAATGGGCGTTGCCCATTTGAGGTAAGCAGGTTCTCGCTTCGACCCGCGCTCCTTCCCCCGCAGGGCATGGGAAGGAACACGCTCTCCGCGCAGAGTGTTTTTCGCCACGCACATGTCGCGGCGAAAAACGATTCAAATGGTTCGCCGCCTGCAGGCGGCGAATTCTGCGAAGCTTTTTGTTCCGAGCCCGAAAGCCTCAATAGTTTTCCTCGATCAGCTGCATGATCTCCGGTTTCAGAGACAGCATGCGGCAGATGTTCAGGGCGTCACGGGGACAGTCGGACTTGCCCACCACCCGGTACAGGCCGTAGTTCATGTGGCGGGCGATGACCGCCACGCCGTCCTCATTGGTGGCGGCCAGTTCACGGCGGATCTGCTCGGGGTCAACGTCCCGCAGACCGATGATCTGATAGTGATCCTTGGCGCACTCGGCCACCTTGTCATAGTGGGTGGTCAGCAGCGAGATGGCGTTGACGCCGTTGAGGTACTTGGTGACGGCCTGCACGATCACCGCGCCCTCGTCGGGATTGGTGCCACGGGCGAACTCGTCCAGCAGGAACAGGGAGTAGCCCTGCTCCACCTCGGAGAGCGCCTTCTGGAACTGGACGATCTCGGAGCCGAAGCCGGAAAGACCCGACTGGATGGACTGCAGATCGTCAAACAGCATTTTCACGCTGTGGAACAGCGGCATTCTGGCGGACTTGGCGCACACCAGAAAGCCCGCCTGCAAGAGAAGCACATTCAGCGCCACGGTTTTCATGGCCACGGATTTGCCGCCCATGTTGGCACCGGTGATGACGGTAGCGCCCCGATCCAGCGCGATGGACACGGGAACAAAGGCTCTCCCCTGCTCGGCCAGCAGGTCGACTAATTCCGGGTTCACCATATCCTCCAGCACCAGTTCGCCGTCGGTGATCTGGGGCAGCACGCCGCCGTAGCGGACGGCGAACAGCGCCTTCTGCACCATGAAGTCCAGACGGCCCAGTGTCTCCGCGTCGGTCAGCAGATCGTCCACCATGGGAGCCAGCTGGGCACCCATGGTGCGGCGCACCTTCATCTCCTCGCTCTCCTCCTCGGCGCAGATACGGGTGCGCTGGAGCCGCAGATCGTCCTTTTCCGCGTCGGTCTGGGCGTGGAACAGCCGCTCCTCCACATCCTTCTTGGCAGCGCGGATCTCCTTCAGCTTTTGGGTGGCGCTGTCGGGGATGTAAAAGCCCCGGCTACCGGTGTGGTTGGGGTCGAGGATATCCAGCGCTGCGGCGGGATCGTGGAGGGCCGTGTCCTTCAGTCCCGCCGTTTCGTTGATGGTATCCAGCAGCGGGCGGATATCGCTGAGCCGCTGGAGGTAGCCCTTGATCTCGAACAGCTCCACATGATCCGGCACCTCGCCGTTCTGGCAGCGGCGCAGGGAGTTGCGGATATCCTTGATCTGGCACAGCAGCGTCATCAGGCGGGTGAAGGTATCCTTCAATTCCTCGTTGTGGACAGCCAGCGCCTGCACGTTGTACAGCTCCGTTTCCAGCGCGGGGCGCTCGTCAGGGGTATAGAACCGCAGGCGGCGGATGCGCTCCAGCCCAAAGGGGGAGCAGCCGTGCAGCGTCTCCAGCGCGTATTGCAGGCCGATCTTGACCTTTTCGTCAAAGGATATGGCGATCATCGTAATTCCTCCTTCACATTGATGACGGGAGCGTCCACCGCGGCGGTCATGGCGGCCATGAACGCGTCCTTGTCAAAGCGCCAGCCATAGGCGGATACCGGGTTGATGGTGACGCACAGGGTGCGGGCGGCCTCCTCCGTTTCCAGCGTGACGCTGCGGGTAGCCAGCTTGTCCAGCGTGTCGGGCTTTAAGAGCACCTTGCTGGGATCCTTCACCACCAGGCGGCCATTGCGCAGTACGCCGCTGCGCAGCAGCGGCAGCACCATGCTGTCGGTCAGTGCGCCGGTGATGAAGGCTGCGCCGTTGTCCCGCCAGCACTTCTCCAGACCCTCGGCAGCCTCCGGCGGCAGCGTCTCCGCCTTGGGCAGGTTCATTAGGTGGTAGATGTGGGCGGTGTCGGCCACCACCTTGTCCATGTTCATATCGTAGCTGGCGCCGGTGCAGAGGATGACGCCCTCGGCCACAGCACGGGCGCCAAGGCTCTTGCGGCCCAGCGCACCGTCGATGATGGAGATATCCGCGCCCAGGTCAAAAAACTCCTTTGACACGGTTTTCAGCTGCGTGGTGATGGACGGCCCGGCCAGCTGAACGTGTCCGGCGCTGCGTGCCTGGACGATCACCACCTCGCCCAAAGGCGTGGGGATGCCGGTGGTCATCAGTATTTCCTTGGTGATATCCCCCAGCCGCAGCATATCCTTGGCCGTGGCGATCAGGGTGCCCTCCCGGACGAAAATGCCGGGCTTTTCCGTGCCGGTCACAATGTCGGTGGACTCGCCGTCCCGGCCAATGGAGGTCAGGCCCAGCACACCCTGCAATTTTCCCTGCTCCAGCAGCCAGTTGAGCATCGTCGTCTTTCCGGCATTCTTGCACATGCCCACGATGGACATGGTTTTCACGCTGTGCAGCTGCCGCAAAAGCTGTTCTTTCATATTGCCTCTCCTTCGGAGTGTAGTCATTCAACTAATTATTATAGCGGATAAGCTTTCAAAAAGGAACCCCCAATTTTTTTCTTATGATTCGCTCCGACCCGCATTCATTCGCCCACCTTGTGTGCGAATGAACACTCTCTCCGCGCAGCGTATTTTTTGCCATGTACACGCCACGGCAAAAAATGATTCAACTTGTTCGCCGCCTATGGGCGGCGAATTCTGCGAAGCTTTTTACACCTTCACCAAAAATCCCACTGTTTACCCGTTTTGTTTCCTGTCAGTCGGTTGACAGAGGTGGTATAATAAGAAAAATTCCCGCAAAGGAGAACGCCGCTATGGAGATTACCCGCGCCTACGTGAAAAGCATTCTGCCCCACCGCGATCCAGAGGGGCACAAGGGCACCTTCGGCAAGGTGTACTGTCTGTGCGGCGCGGTGGGCTACACCGGCGCACCGGTGCTGGCGGCTTCCGCCGCTGTCCGCAGCGGCAGCGGGCTGGTGTTTCTGGGGGTGCCGGAGGATATCTGGCCCATCGTGGCGGTGAAGTGCGACAGTGCCATGCCCTCTCCCCTGCCGTCCCAGCAGGGTAAGCTGGCGCTGGCGGCGGAGGACGCCGTCCGGGCACGGATCGACGGCTGCGACGCAGTGCTGATCGGCTGCGGCATGGGCCGCAGCGAGGAAAGCGACGCCCTGACCCGGCGGCTCATCGACATGGACAAGCCGCTGGTGCTGGACGCCGACGGCATAAACGCCTTTGAGACGCATATACCTGAAATAAAGCGCCGTCAGGGCAAGGTCACGGTAATGACGCCCCACGAGGGAGAGCTCTTCCGCGCCGGCGGCGACCTGAGTCGGGGCCGGGAGAGCGGCGCACGGGCCTATGCGGCCCGTTGGGGCGTGTATCTGATCCTGAAGGGCCACCGCACCATTGTGGCCGCACCGGATGGCCGTCTGGCAGTGAACACCACCGGCAACAGCGGCATGGCGAAGGGCGGCAGTGGTGACATTCTCTCCGGCATGGTGGTGAGCCTGCTGGGACAGGGGATGGAACCGTTCGACGCCTGCTGCGCCGCCGTGTACTGCCACGGCCGGGCGGGCGACATGGCTGCGGCGGAGCTGGGAGAGCGGGGCATGTCCCCGGCCGACCTGCTCTCTCGCCTGCCCTACGCGTTCAAAGAGACAGAACAGGGATAAGGAAAGCCTTCCGAATCAAGCTTTCGGAGGGAACACCATGAAACGTATCGTGATCCTGCCGTTGTGTCTGCTGCTTCTGTGCGGCGGCTGCGGCAAAAAGAGCAGCACGGCGGCAAATATTCAGGAGCAGTACAGCCGCGTAGCCACCGCCCAGATGGAGGCGGAGGTCACCTTCCACACCCCGCAGGAGGATCGCAGCTTCACGCTGCAATGTACCTTCACGCCGGAGGAGTCCACCGTCACCGTCACAGCGCCGGAAACCGTCAAGGGCGTGACCGCCACCGTGTCCGGCGAGGAGCTGACCATCGCCTACGACGGGGCGGTGCTGTCGGCGGGCAGCGTGGGGCGGTTCGGGCCTGTCAACGCCCTGCCCTGTCTGCTGCAGGCCATCGGCAGCGGCTATCTGCTGGAGGAGGGCCGGGAGACGCTGGAGGACGCCGACTGCTACCGCCTGACGCTGGACGCCACCGCCGGGGACACGCCGCTGAAATGCACGGTGTGGCTGGACGCGGAGACGCTGCTGCCCCGGTACGCGGAGTTTGCCGCCGACGACGCGGTGGTGGTATCGGCGAAGCTGCTGGCCTTTTCCTGCACGCTGAACGAAGATGCAAACTGACCTTGCAAGGAGGAAATACAGATGGAATCTACACTGCGGAGAACATGGGCCGAGATCGACCTTGACGCGCTGGCCCACAACTATAGGATGCTGCGCGCCCACGTGGGCCCGGCGGTCAAATTTCTGGGGGTGGTGAAGGCCGACGGCTACGGCCACGGCGCCATTCAGGTCTCCCGCACGCTGGAAGCGCTGGGCGCGGACTATCTGGCGGTGTCCAGCATCGACGAGGCCATGGAGCTGCGCCACAACGGCATCGCCATGCCCATCCTGATCCTGGGCCACACGCCGAGGGAGCAGGTGAAGAACCTGATCGACCTGCACATCACCCAGGCCGTGACCTGTGCCGCCAAGGCGGAGGAGTACAGCGCCGAGGCGGTAAAATGCGGCGGCACGCTGAAAGTCCACATCAAGGTGGACACCGGCATGTCCCGGCTGGGGTATCTGTGCGGCGGGGAGATGTTTGACACCGGCGTGGAGGGTATCTGCCACGCCTGCAACGCGCCGGGACTGGAGGCTGAGGGCATCTTCACCCACTTTGCCGTGGCGGATGAACCGGACGCGGACAGCCGCGCCTACACGCTGGCCCAGTTCGACCTGTTCCGCCGGGTCATCGACGCCGTGGAGCAGCGGCTGGGCAGGCGCTTCGCCATCCGGCACTGCGCCAACTCCGGCGCGGTGGCGGCGTATCCGGAGACGTATCTGGACATGGTGCGGCCCGGCATCCTGCTGTACGGCTGCACCGGGGCGGCCAAAGCGCTGGGGCTCGTACCGGTGATGACGCTGAAAACCACCATCAGCACCATCAAGACCTACGCGCCGGGGGTAGATATCAGCTACGGACGGCTGTTCACCACGCCGCGCACCACCCGCATGGGCGTGGTGCCCTACGGCTACGCCGACGGATTTTTCCGGGTGTTGTCCGACCGCTGCGCCATGATGACGGCGGACGGCCCGGCGCCCCAAAGGGGCCGCATCTGCATGGATATGTGCATGATCGACCTGACGGAGCTGCCCGGCGTGCAGGTGGGGGACGAGGTGGAAATTTTCGGCCGCCGTGCACGTGTGGACGACCTGGCAGCGCTGGCGGGCACCATCCCCTACGAGCTGACCTGCGCCGTCAGCAAGCGGGTGCCAAGGGTGTACCTGCAGGGCGGCAAGGTGGTGGAAAAGGAACTGCTGCTGCGAATGTAAAACATGAAAAAAGCACATAAAAACGCTCCCCGATGGGGAGCGTTTTTATTTCAGCCGCAGCTAGGAATTAGCCGCGCTTTTTCTTGGTGATGACCAGCGCGGAGCCGGTAGCAGACAGGACGGACAGACCGACGTACAGGGCGATACCGCCGTCGAAGGTCTTACCGGACTGAACGGTCTTGCCGTTGTCCTTGGTAGTCGTGTCGCTGCTGCCGTTGCTGCCGCCGGAGGTCTTGGTGGCCCATCTGGCGACGAGGGTAATGTCACCGGTGATGGGGGTGCTGAAGTCGAACTTCTTGCCATCCAGATACCAACCCTTGAACGTATAGTCGTTTCTGTGGGGGTTTCCGGGCTTAGTAGCCGTGCTGCCGTGCTCGACAATCTGGGAATCCACCTTGGTGCCGCCCTTGGAATCGAAGCTCACGGTGTACTCCTTCAGCTTCCACTGAGCGGTGAACACCACATCGCCATCGACGGTAACGGTGTCACCAGCCTTGAGCAGCTTGTCATTCTCCGCGGGAACAGCCTTTACGCTCCAGCCCAAGAAGTCATAACCATAGCGTTCAGGGACAGCATCAGGGATAGTGATCGTCTCGCCATCGAGATAGTAATCATAGACGGCGACGGCATTATGCGTATATTCCGCATTGGGCATGCCGGTCACATGTTCACTATCTTCCGTTACGAACCGGGCGGAATAGAACACCAGATTGCCACTCAGGAAATTGGTGTCTTCCTCGTCGTCCAGCTCACCAACATGGAGGTATGTCCAGTTGGTCTTGCTCATGATGCCATCCGCCTTAGCTTCGTTAACACCAGCGGCGAAGCGGCGCTCGAGGCCATTCTTCAGATCCGCAACTGCCTTAACAACGAGCGGATCCGTGCCGGGGAAGTAATCATTAGCATCGGCGAGACCGGCGCTGGAAGCAAACGTCGCAAAGTGGATACGCACAGCGTCTTCATCCTCATAGCCCGGCAGGCCAACACGACCCAGCGTGGTGGTATTCAGCGCCATATCAAAGCCAGCTCCAACAAGCTGAGTGCCATCGGAGGTAATGGGAATGATATAAGCGTTGATGTTAACGATCTCCCACTTGGCGGTCAGGGTCATGGACTTGGTGATGGGGGTGCTGAAGTCGAACGCCTTACCATCCTCCGTGAACCAGCCGAGGAAACGATAGCCGGGTCTGTCGACCTTCTGAGGCTCGGTCGCCATGTTGCCGTACTCAACATTCTGGGTCGCCGTTGCAGTCTTATCATCCTTGTAATTGAAGGTCACAGCGTAGACGTTGGTGGCAAAGCCCCAGATGGGTGCGGTGTTCTTGTTGCCGGGATTCCAACCGCCGCCATCCTGACCGTAGGTCAGAATCGTGTCGTTAAACAACTTCTTGGCAGTGGCAGGGTAGTCACCGGGGAAGCACAGGGTGACAACGGAATCGACAGGGCCGTTAGCCTCATCGACCTTCATCGCTCTGGTCTTCAGAGCATCGAACATCTCCGTATAGTCGATGGTCTCCTCGAACTTGCCGCCATAGCGGTAAGACCAGGGATAGGTCTTGCCGTCCGCCAGATTGGCATCGCCGCCGTTGATGCGCAGGTCAGAAGCGATGATGTAGGTCTTCTTCTCCCACTTGGCCGTCAGCACGGTCTTGCGGGTGATCTCGGTAACAGAGTTGCCATCATTGTCGAAGGTAAACGCGTTGCCGTCCTGATCGACCCAACCAACGAAGTTGTAGCCGTACTTCTCGCCGGGATCAGCGCTGGCGACCGTCTTGCCGTACTCGACGATCTTCGTCTCGATCTCGGTGCCGTCCTCAGCCTTGAAGATCACCTGATAGGAGGTGGTGGCATAGCCCCAGATGTAAGCAGTGTTCTTGACACCGGGATTCCAGCCGCCGCCCGTCTGGCCGTAGGTCAGAATCGTCTCATTGTACGGCGTGGCATTGGCGGGATCCCTGGTGCCGGGGAAGCACAGCTTGATGTCGACAGAGTAAGGCTCGTTGGCCGCGTCGACTTTCATTGCTCTGGCCTTCAGCGCGTCGAGCATCGGCTGATAGTCGATGGTCTCCTCGAACTTGCCGCCATAGCGGTGCGTCCAGGCATAGGTCTTGCCGTCCGCCAGATTGGCGTCGCCGCCATTGATGCGCAGGTCGGAAGAAATGATATAGCTGTTGCGGGTGTAGTACAGCTTCAGCACAAGGCTGCCGTCACCGGCGATGATGCCGGATTCCACCGTGCCCTCTACCGTCTTATCCACAGTAAAGCCGGTGTAGCTCTTGGCTACGGCAGTAGCGCGGGTATCGGTAGTGCCGGTCAGCTCATCCGTATCAGCCTTCACATACGTGCCGTCCAGCTTCTGCTTATAGTGCTCCACCTTGTAGGGGGTATCGGTATTGGGCGTCCACGCGGCGTACAGGTTCGTCCAGCCGGACACGGTTCTGGCCGGTCACATCCTGATACTGACCCTCGCGGCTCCAGTACTGGAAGGTGTAACCCTCGCGGGTGGCAGCGGGAGCGTCTGCGGTGGGCAGAGTCGTACCCCTGCGCACGGTGGTGGTGTACAGCAGGCCATCGTTCTTGCTGTGATCCTTTTGGTAAGCAGCCAGATCCTCAGCGGACTGGAAGTAGACAACCTTATCAAGGTCATAGACCATGCACTTCAGGTTCGTCCAGCCGTTGACGGTGATCCTCTCCAGACCGGCGGGAGGATTGGCAAGGTCCTTCGTGTACTCATTCCACTTGCCGTCGTTATACCAGCCGTAGAATTCAACGTCGCCCTGGTAATAGTCGCCGATCTTCAGCTTGGTCAGGTCGATGACCGTGCCGGGCAGCTCGGAATTCAGCGCGATATCAGCGTAAGCCTGGGAGGTATCGCCGTTGCGATAGATCACAACATGGACAGGGACGCGGTGAGCGGTCTGAATGATGTCGTCCACGCCAGCTTCCTTAGGCTTGCCGACCCACTTGCCGGATTCCTTATCAAAGGTCAGAACCCAGGTCAGGGTAGCGGCACTGACAAGCTCATGTGCCTGTTTCTGGGTTTGCGCGCCAGAAGAATAAGCCTTCACAAAGGGAGCAGCATTCAGCACGACATTATACGTGCCGTCCTTATTCTTCGTCAGCTGATAGCCATCGTTGCCGCCCAGTACCCCGTAGGCGCAAGAAGTGTGCTTGGTGCCGGGGTTGATGCACTTGACCGTCACAGTCACATTGCCCAGCGCGGCCTTCACGTCATCATCGGTGGGGCCATCCGTGGGAGGCTCGATCTCAGTCTTGCACTCGCACTTGATCACGGGGTTTTCGTCAAAGCCCTTAGTCCACTTTCCATTTTCCCAATTCCAAGTGAGCGTAATCACATCGTTGGGGGCCTTATCTGTGTGCGCAGTCTTGGTTTCCCCATTAAACTTGTTGATGTAGGTAGCTCTGTTCAGGGTGACGGTGTAAGTCCAGGTGGTATCAGTCGGATGTTCAACCGTTCCCTGCTCCACGATGTTGTACTGCTTAGACTTGGGAGTATGCTTGGCATCCGCAGTCACGCACTCGACCGTCAGCAGCTCAGCCATGTTGGGCGTATCGTTCTCGCCGGGGCCCTCGGGCTGGGTGGCATCGCACTTAACGAAAATCTTAGCGGGCTCAGTATTAGTTCCCACAAAAATCCAATTCCCAGTATTCGCAAACCAGGTCGGGTATATCTCCATTTTGGCAGTCGCGTCTTTATGATTCATATCGCGGGTATGACCGGTATGCTCGCTATTGTAAAGCGCAAAATACCCATCCAGGTCAATGGTGATCTTGCATTGCCAGTTGCCGTTCGCCAACTGCTTCTTATCACTCACACTGTAATAGCCGTTCTTCAGACCATAGCTGTCATTGTGCGTGTCGGTAGTCTCGCAAATGACCTTGACAATGTCCTTGCTAAAGTCAAAGTTCTCGCCCACTTTGGGATCATCAGGCGTAACAGGAGCCTTCTCCTCCCAAACCGCATACAGCGTGGTGGGATTATTGTTGTTATTCACAACGATCGTGTTGCCGGGCTGCTTGCTGGCCGTAGCAGCATTCTTTTCGGTGTTCCAACCCAAGAAGTTATAGCCCTCACGAGTCGGCGTCTGCGAGGAAATGGTGAAGGTATAGGACTTCTCATACTGAGAGGTCGCCTTGTAGGTCTGGCTGGCCGGTGCGCCGTTGCCGCCGTTGGCGTCATAGTTCAGCGTGAAAGTCAGCAGAACGGGTGCGCCTTTGAAATAGTAGTATGCCGTGTTCTTGCCGTTGGCAAGCAGAGCGCTTGCACCTTCGCTGCGTTGGTTGCTGCCGCTTCCGGCCCAGGAGATGTAGTCAACCTTGTTATTGTCAACACCTTCCCAGATATCCTTTGCGTAGGGCAGTCTGAAAGTGCCGTTGTTGACGTTGTACTTGCCTAGATCAACGGTGATGTCGTAGCCGCTGATCTTCGTAATGGAATAACCATCGATCATATCGTTGACCTTGACCTTGACACCCGTCACAGTATTGTTGACGGACGGATGCAGCACAACGGTACTGTTGCTTGCCGCCCAGACGGTGGTGGGGATCAGGCTGAACACCATCACCAGGCAGAGCAGCAGCGCTGTGATTCTTTTCTTCATTAAGAATACCTCTTCCTTTCATTAAAATATTGCATCTGAAGACATGCTCTCCCCCCTGCCGCGTTCCATCGCACACACGGCCCGTTTTTCACGCCAGAAGAAACACGGCCTATGGAACGCAGCACAGCGCGGGCAATACCCCATATGTATTGTCAGTATACCAATAGCCGACAGAAAAGTCAATGTTTGTATGTGCAAAAATGATGAGTTTTACGAAAGTTTTATTGTCGTATGGAAAAAGCTGGATGCTGTTCAACGGTAAGACGTGTGGAAAATCTGTCCTTGCGTGCCGGTTCGCACGATGTACGCAGCGGGTACGTTAAACGGCTGTGGGGCGGCCTGCCCTTGCCTCTCCCTTTGGGAGAGGTGGCAACGCGAAGCGTTGACGGAGAGGGTCGACACGTTAAGAAAATATGCCGGTGGCATATTCAGGCTGTCGAAAAAGCCTGTCATTGCGAGCCAGTCCGCAGACTGGCTCGCAATCCGTTTCCAAAGCCTCCCCTGTGTAAGGGGAGGTGGCAAAAATCTCTGATTTTTGACGGAGGGGTTGTCCATTACGGGAACAATCCCCCAGTCAGCGCTTTGCGCTGACAGCCCCCTTTACACAAGGGGCCGAGTTACGGATTCCCACGACAGTGACATCGGTCACTGTCTCGGAATGACAGAGCCGGGTTTCCCGTCGAGCCGTGAAAAAAAGGCCGTCCCGCCGGGACGGTCTTTTCTCTCACACCAGCCGGGACTGGGACAGGCCAAAGCTGACGGCTATGGCCGCGTCCACCCGCTCCATCACGTCGCTGTCCACCTGCCCCATCCGCTGGCGCAGACGCTGCTTATCCAGCGTGCGCACCTGCTCCAGCAGGATCACCGACTCCTTGGGCAGACCATACCGCATGGCCTGAAGCTCGATATGTGTGGGCAGCTTGGCCTTGCCCATCTGCGAGGTGATGGCCGCCGCGATCACCGTGGGGCTGTGGCGGTTTCCCGTGTCGTTCTGCACGATCAGTACCGGTCTGACGCCGCCCTGCTCGCTGCCCACCACCGGGCTGAGGTCGGCGTAATAGATCTCTCCGCGCTTGACAGTTGTATCCACAAAGTTCACACTCCGTATCGTCTCGCGCCGGGCCCAAAGGCCCGCCGCGCTGGAAGTACCCAACATGTATCAGGTCACTTCCATTGTCCCCGGCCTGCCGCCGGTTTATACGCCCCCGCGCCAATTGCCTGCGCAGGGGCTGTTCTATCCTATGCCCGTCCCCCGCCGCAAGTGCCGCCCCGCGCCGCAACACACAGGAAAAAAACGAAAAAAGGACTACCACATCTTGTATTTCTATGGTATACTATCTACGTGTGCAATGCCCCGGCGCAGCACGCCGGGAGAAACAGGAGGAGCAAAGAGATGAAATGCCCCTATTGCGGATATAAGGAAAGCAAGGTGGTGGACTCCCGCCCCGCTGACGAGAGCAGCAGCATCCGCCGCCGCCGGGAATGCCTGAAGTGCGAAAAGCGCTTTACCACCTATGAAACGGTGGAAAGTCTGCCCATGGTGGTCATCAAAAAGGACGGCAGCCGCCAGAGCTTCGACCGCAGCAAGGTGCTGCGGGGCATCCAGCGCTCCTGCGAAAAGCGCCCCGTCCCCGTGGCGGACATGGAGCGCATGGCCACCGAGATCGAGCAGGAGCTGCAAAACTCGCTGGAGCGGGAGACCAGCACCGAGGTCATCGGTGAAAAGGTCATGGAGAAGCTGAAAGCCGCCGACGAGGTGGCCTACGTCCGCTTCGCCAGCGTGTACCGCCAGTTCAAGGATATCAACACCTTTATGTCGGAGCTGAACAAGCTGCTGAACGAGAAGTAAGGAGGGCGCTTTGACATTTTGTAGGGGCGGACGACTCTGTCCGCCCCCAACGATGACTGCTGCATGACCGTTAGGGCGGACAGAGTCGTCCGCCCCTACGGATCTCTACCGGTGGTTCACCGCCTACAGCACATTCTTAATACTCAGCTGCTCCAGCTCCGCCAGACGGTCGAACTCCAGCGCCAGCTGTACCGCCGCGTCGGAGAGGGCGTCGTTATCCTGCTCCCTCACGTACAGGGCGCACTGGTGCAGCAGGGTATCGGCTTCGTTGATCTCCTCGTGCTGTAGAGTGATGTGGAGATAGCTCTGCTTCTCCCGCCAGTCGGTCTGGAGCGCGGACATCTCCCGCTGTGCCGCGGCCCAGTCGCCGCTTTCGGCGGCAGAGGTCACGGCGTTCAGCCGGGCCGTCCAGTCATCGCACCGGGCGGTGAGATAGACGCTGTTGGCAAGCCCGGCGGCCATCAGCAGCACCAGCGTCAGAATGGCAACACGGAGCGCCTTCATTTCACCGACTCCTTCTTCGCCAGCACCACGCTGCCGCCCCGATCCACCGTCATCAGGAACACGTCCTGCACCCGATGGGCCTTGTGGGCTTTCAGTTGCTTTTGCAGCCACTTGTCGTCCAGCCCCATTTTTTGCAGGTTCTTCCCCATCAGCCGCCCGTTGTCGATGATGATGACCGGCAGGAACACGTCGTCGTCCACCTTCAGCCCCATCTGCTTGGGGGTGGCGGGCTGTACGTTGGCCCGGAGCAGCACGCTCAGCTGGCCGCTGGTCTCCAGCACGGCGTATTTCACGTCGGCAAGGGAGGATACGCCCTGCACCCGTAGTTCCTCCAGCACCTCGTCCAGCGTCAGGCGGCTGCGCTTCATGGCGGTCTGCTGCAAAACGCCGTCCCGGACGATGATGGTAGGCTCGCCGCAGATGAGGGAGCGAAACCGGACGCTCAGCAGACTGATGCCGCTGAGCAGCGTACTGAGCGCCAGCAGCGTGGCAATGGGGATGATGCCCTGCAACAGCGGCAGGCCGAAGTCCTGCATCGGTACCGACGCCAGGTCGCTGAGCAGCATCATCAGAACGAATTCAATAGGCTCCAGCTGGCCGATCTGCCGCTTTCCGGTGAGCCGCAGACCCACGATCAGCAGCGCGTACAGCAGCACCGTGCGGAAAAACGCGGTTATCATAAACGATCAACTCCTTTTGAATGGAGTATGGACGTTTTTTGAAAAAATATTGCCAAACGCAATAAAACTGGTCACATCCGTGGCCGCTTTTATATAAAATAAAGAAGGGGCGCTTCCACCGCCCCAGCGCAGAGCGAAAGGAGGACTTTCGGAACACCACATCCGACACAAAGCGCCAGCGCCTGCCCACAGGGCAGGACGACGAGGAGGAGAGAGTATCGAAGTATTCGGCGGGTGCTCTCCCGTACCGCCTTCGGGTACGTCAGGCAGCGGACAAATATGCGGGCGACCGCAAAACAAAGCCGCTGCCGCCGGAGAAGAAGTGACAGATCACTGCGCGTTTGTCCTTTTGATATTTTATATTGTATCAGGAGGTACGACACTATGTGTGGAATCGTAGGATATGTAGGAACGCAGCAGGCCGCGCCGCTGCTGCTGGAGGGACTGCGCCGGCTGGAATACCGGGGCTATGACTCCGCCGGTATGGCCGTGTGCGGCCCGGACGGTCTGCGTGTGCAGAAGGCCAAGGGCCGTTTGCAGGCGCTGGCCGACCTGACGGACGAGGGCAAGACCATGCCCGGCATTATCGGCATCGGCCATACCCGCTGGGCCACCCACGGCGAGCCCAACGACACCAACGCCCACCCGCAGGTCAGCGAGAGCGGCCGCTTCGCCGTGGTGCACAACGGCATCATCGAAAACTACGCGGAGCTGAAAAAGAAGCTGCTGGAAAAGGGCTATACCTTCCGCTCCGAGACAGACACGGAGGTGGTGGCCCAGCTGCTGGACTGGTACTACCGGGACAGCCGCGACGTGTTCGAGGCCGTCACCAGTATGCTCTCCGCGGTGGAGGGCACCTACGCGCTGGGCATCCTGTGCGCCGACACGCCGGATCGGCTCATCGCCGCCCGGAAGGACGCGCCGCTGCTGCTGGGCTACGGCGAGGGGGAGAACTTCATTGCCTCCGACGTGACGGCGCTGCTGCGGCACACCCGGAACGTGGTGTACATGGACGACGGCGAGCTGGCCGTGGTGTCCGCGGTTGGCATCCGCATCTATGACGAGCGCCGCCGCCCGGTGGAAAAGGAGCGCCACTACATCGACTGGGACGTGGACGCGGCGGAAAAGGGCGGCTATGCCCACTTCATGCTGAAGGAAATTTTCGAGCAGCCCACCGCCATTTTCAAGGCCATCACCGGCCGTATTCAGGAGGGCCGGGTGGTGCTCAGCGACCTGACCATGACCGACCGGGAAATTCGGGATATCGGCCGCATCTTTATTGTGGCCTGCGGCTCCAGCTACCATGTGGGCATGGTGGGCAAGTACAATCTGGAGCGGATGCTGCGCCGCAGCGTGGAGGTGTGTCTGGCCTCCGAGTTCCGGTACAGCGACCCCATCATCGGCCCCGGTGATCTGGCAATCGTCATCAGCCAGTCCGGCGAGACGCTGGACTCCATGGCCGCATTGCGGGAAGCCAAGAAGCGGGGCGCCCGCATCCTTTCCATCGTCAATGTGGTTGGCTCCTCCATCGCACGGGAGTCCGACGACGTGCTGTACACCTGGGCAGGCCCGGAGATCGCCGTGGCCACCACCAAGGCCTACAGCACCCAAATGGTGGTGCTGAACCTGCTGGGATTGTACTTCGGCGACATTATGGGCACCATCGATCTGGAAACCTATACCGCCATGGTGCAGGGCATTCAGGCGCTCCCCCATCAGATGGAGGAAATTCTCTCCGACACCAGGTACATTCAGGCCGCCGCCAGAGAGCTGGCCGGACACGATCAGGTGTTTTTCATTGGACGGAATCTGGACTACGCCCTGTCGCTGGAGGGCAGCCTGAAGCTGAAGGAAATTTCCTATATCCACTCCGAGGCGTATGCCTCCGGCGAATTGAAGCACGGCACCATCTCTCTCATCGAGGAGGGCACGCCGGTGATTGCCGCCGCCACCTATATGCCCCTGTTCGACAAAGCCATGAGCAATGTGGTGGAGGTGCAGGCCCGGGGCGCCAATGTGCTGGCGCTGACCACCGCCGCCGGAACGGAGCGGATGCACAGCCGCGTGAAAAACGTGCTGACCGTGCCGGAGACGGAAGCCATGCTGCTGCCCCAGCTGGGTGTGGTGCCTTTGCAGCTGCTGGCCTACTACATCGCACTGGAGCGGGGCTGCGATATCGACAAGCCCCGGAACCTCGCCAAGAGCGTCACGGTGGAGTAAGCATTCTGACAACGAGATAAAACAGGAAGCCGGCCAATGGCCGGCTTCCTGTTTTATATAGAATCCTTTACTTGGAGCGCAGCTCCGCGCCGAAGCGCTTCACCAGCTTGTTGATGACGCCGTTGGCCACGTCCTCGATCTCGGCGGAGGTCAGGGTCTTTTCCTTGGAGCCGATGGCCAGGCGGACGGTGACGGACTTCTTGCCGTCGGGCACCTGCTTGCCCCGGTACTCGTCCACGAAGTGCGCGCCGTGGAACAGCTCGCTCTTGACGCCCCGGATGGTCTGGGCCACGTCCTCCCACTTCACCTCGCCGGGCAGCAGCACGGAGATATCGTACTCCGTCATGGGGTACTCCGGCAGGTGGGTGAAGCTGTTGGTGCGGGAGCGGAAGGGCTTCAGGCAATCCTGATCCAGCTCAAAGAGCATGACGTTCAGGTTCTTGATGCCGCACTCCATGGACACCTTCTTGCTGAGCAGGGCCAGATCGCCGATGCGCTCCTCGCCCAGATAGACGTTCAGCCACACCACGTTGTCGGCCCACACGGGCTTTTCCACCTGCTTAAGGGTGAAGCCCTCCATGTGGGTGTAGCGAGGCATCATTTCCAGCACGCCCTTGGCCTTGCGGAACAGGGTGATCACGTCCTTGCCGCCGCAGACGAAGGCACCGGCCACATGCTTGCGCTGGGAGGGCAGCTTCTCGCGGGGATCATAGGGGGTAGTGTAATTCTCATCCCGGAACACCTGGGCGGTCTCGTAGATGGCGAACTCGTCGAAGTACCGCTCGTTCTTCACCACGGCCTTGCACAGATTGGGCAGCAGCGAGGAACGGACGAGCCGCTCGGCAGGAGAGGGCGGCGTGGACAGGGCCAGAATGCCGTCGGTGCTCTGCAGCACGGCGTTGACATACAGCTCGTCCATCCAGGGATAGGTGAAGATCTCCTGCATGCCGCAGCGGAAGGACAGATACTCCTTGATCTTCCGCTCCAGATCCTTGTCCAGCTGGTTGATAGCGCCGTCGAAGGAGGTGGTGATGGGCGCGGCCTCAAAGTTCTCGTAGCCGTACATGCGGGCCACTTCCTCCATGATGTCGGCCTTGATGCTGACGTCGCCGGTGGAGCGCCACGTAGGCACCACCACGTGCATATTGTCGCCGTCGAAGGTCACCTGATAGCCCAGCAGCTCCATCTTGTGCTTCACGTCGTCGGGGGTCAGGGACTTGCCCAGGCGGCGCTCCAGCCAGCTCAGGGTCACGTCGATCTCCGCCTGCTTCAGGGGGACGGGATATGCATCCACAAAGCCAGTGACCTGCATCTCGGGATAAAGGTCGCCGAAGAGTTGCATCGATAGATCCAGCGCCTGATCGCAGCGCTCGGGGTCAATGGCCTTTTCATAGCGGGCGGAGGCCTCGGTGCGATTGTCGTACCGCAGAGCAGTACGGCGGATGCCGGCAGCTTGGAAGTTAGCAATTTCCAGAATGACTTTGTTGGTGGTGGGCAGGATGGAGTCCTTGGCGCCGCCCATGACGCCCGCCAGACCTACGATTCCCGCATCATCGGCGATGGTCAGATCGTCGGTGCTCAGGGGCAGCTCCTTGCCGTTCAGTAACGTCAGTGTTTCGCCCGGCTTGGCGCGTCGGACGATGATGTGACCGGCAATGTGGTCGGAGTCATAGGCGTGGGAGGGCTGACCGGTGGCCAACATGACGTAGTTGGTAATATCTACCAGTGCGTTGATGGGACGCATACCCGTCTTCCAGATGCGAACCTGCATCCAGTAGGGGGCGGGCTTGACGAATACGTTCTCAATCTGGGTGCCAGTCATGCGGGGGCAGCGCTCCGCATCCTCTACGGTGACATGGAAACCAGAAGTGTTCTCCACATTACGGTCGAAGTGGGGGAACTCTTTCATGGGCAGGTGATACAGCGCCGCCAGCTCACGGGCGATGCCGTAATGGCCCCACAGGTCGGGGCGGTTGGTCATGGACTTGTTGTCAATCTCCAGAATGATATCGTTCAGCTCCAGCGCGTCGGCCAGCGGCGTACCGGCAGGCGCGTCGAAGTCGCTCAAATCGAGGATGTGGGTCTCCTCCTTGGTGGGGAACAGGTCGGAAAGGCCGATCTCCACCGCGCCGCAGATCATGCCGTAGCTCTCCACGCCGCGGAGCTTGCTCTTCTTGATCTCCACCAGCTCGCCCTCGCCGTGCCACTTACACATGGCGCCGGGCAGCGCCACGGCCACCTTCATGCCTTCGGTCAGGTTGCTGCCGCCGCAGACGATATCCTTGACCTCGCCGCCGATATCGGTCTTGCAGACCTTCAGCTTGTCGGCGTTGGGATGCTGCTCGATGGTCTTGATCCGGCCCACCACCATGTGGTCGAACTGCTTGGCCAGCTCGATGGTGTCCTCCACCTCCACGGTGGACATGGTAAGATCATACGCCAGCCGCTTCAGATCCATATCCGCCGGTAGGTCGACGTAATCCTTGATCCAGTTCAGTGATACTTTCATGTGTCTTGCCCTCCCTTAGCGGAACTGATTCAGGAACCGCAGGTCAGCGCTGTGGAACAGACGCACATCGTCCACGCCGTAGCGCATCATGACCAGACGATCCAAGCCGATGTTGACATAGAAGCCGGTGTATTCGTCGGGGTCGAGACCGGCCGCCTTCAATACGTTGGGGTGGGGGGTGCCGCCGGGCATGACCTCGATCCAGCCCACGTGCTTGCACACGCTGCAGCCCTTGCCGCCGCACACCAGACAGCCCATGTCGATCTCAAAGCCCGGCTCCACGAAGGGGAAGAAGCCGGCACGCATACGCACCGGAACATCCCGGCCGAACACCTTGCTGAGAATGCTCTTGATCATCACCTTGCCGGAGGAGAAGGTGAAGTCCTTGTCCACGATCAGCGCCTCATACTGGAAGAAGGCGCGCTCGTGACGGGCGTCGGTGGTCTCGTTGCGGTACACCTTGCCGGGGTACACGAAGCGATAGGGAGCCTTGTGGGTCTGGAGATAGCGGACGGAGCCGCCGGTCAGGTGGGGACGCAGGCACAGCTTGTCCCAGCACTCGCCCTTGTCGTGGCCCTCCAACCAATAGGTGTCCATGCTCTCACGGGCGGGATGGTTGGGAGGGAAGTTCAGGTTATCGAAGCCGTACAGCTCGCTGGTGATATCGTCCTCCTCGAAAATTTCAAAGCCCATGGAGCGGAACGCATCGTTCAGGTCGTAGCACATCTGGGTGATGGGGTGCAGACCGCCGCCGGAGGGCAGAATGCCCGGCACGGAGATATCGAAGTCGGGATCCACCTCCGACGCCTTCATCTTCAGCTCATTGCGGCGCTGGTCCAGCAGCTCGGTCAGCTGGGCCTTGGCCTGGTTCACCGCCTTGCCCATCTCGGGACGCAGGGAAACGTCCAGCTTGGGCAGCTCCTTCAGCAGTCCCGTCAGCGTGCCCTGCTTGCCCAGCAGCAGCGCCTTGACCTCCTGCAGCTCCGGCTCGGTGCGGACGGCCTCGATCTTGGCCTTGCCCTCAGCCAGTAATTGTTCCAGTTTCTCTTTCATATTCAGCGCTTCCTCCTTTTGGTTGTGGGCGTCTGTCAGGCAGTTCCGCCTCGTCGTATGCCGAGCCTTTTCCGCCAATACTTCGTTGCAGAGATTTGAAATACACAAAGTATTCCTGCATCTCTGCGCCTTGTCTTGACGAAAAATTCTTCGCCATCCAATCAGGCGGCCTGCCCGCCAGCAGCCCATAGTTAAGAGTTTTCGTAAGTGAGTCTTTGGGAATATGGGTATAAAAAATGCCCCTCATCCCAGTCAAACAGGGACGAAAGGCAAAACTTCCGTGGTACCACCCAGCTTCGCGGACATGTCCGCGCACTCGTTTTCCCGTTAACGGAGGTTGACCCGTCCGCGCATTTCCTCGCGGCAGCTCCGGAGCGAACACCACATCACGGCACAGGACGGCTTTCAGCCGGTGACCGTCCCTCTCTTGGAGCCGTGTTCCCGTTGTGGAACTTCTCCCTCATGGCTTTTATATCAGATTACCTACTATTTATAACACACCCTTTGCAAAGATGCAAGGGGGAATTTTGGCAAAAAAGCCACAAAAAGAGGAAAATTTTTCACTTTGTTTTTGACTTTATGAGAGAAACACGAAAACGCAAACGACGCGGCCGCATAACATGCTTCACAGGGATCGGCAAAGCCGACCCCTGTGAAAAAGAAATCATATGCAGTGCCCGAAGGCGTTTCCGGCGGCAAAGCCGCGAGCGTTGTCCCGGCTTACTTCACGCTCTCCCGGATGAAGTCCGCGAAGCGCTGGGCCGCCGCCGTCTGGGGCACGCCACGTAGGATACACATGTCCACGCTGCGGGGCGGAATGTCAAAGGTGGTCTCCAGCTTCCGCAGGCGGCCATTCTCCATATCCCGGCGGACGAATTCCTCCGTCACGCCTGCCACGCCGAAGCCGATGGCCGCCAGATCCACCAGCAGGCTCCGTGCACCCAGCTCGATCTCCGGGTTCAGCCGCAGGCCGTTCTGCAGGAAGTATTTCTCCAGATACAGGCGGGAGCTGGCCTTCCGCTCCAGCAGGATCAGCGGGAAATCCGCGATCTCCGCCAGCGTATAGATGTGATTGAAGTCACAGGGGTAGTCGGGGCTTGCCACAAAGATGGAATGGGTGGCGAAGCAAGGGATCGTCTCGAAGCTGCCCTCGTTGGGAGTGCTGGCAAAGGCAATATCCACCTTGCCGGATTGCAGCAGGCCCAGCACCTTGTGGCTGCGGCCGGAGACGATCTGAATATGAATGGCGGGGTACTGCTTGTGGAAGCTATCCAGATAGGGCAGCAGGAACTGGCTGGTGACGGTATCGGACGCGCCGATGGTCAGGTGTCCCATTTGCAGCTCTCGGGTCTGGCTCAGCTTGGCCTCGCCGGTTTCCAGCAGGCCGATGGCGCTGCGGACATATTCATACAGCAGCTTGCCGTCGGCGGTCAGGGTGACGCCGCGGCTGTTGCGGGCAAAAAGACGGGTCTGGAGATCGCCCTCCAGCTGCTTGATGGACTGGCTGACGGCGGATTGGCTGATATACAGCGCCTGCGCCGCGGCGGTGATGTTGCCAGCTTCCGCCACTTCCTTGAATACCTTGTAGAGTTCCAGTTTAACGGCCATTTCAACCATCCTTTCATAAGCTATGACGATATGTCAATAATCACACATTGAAAATAATTATACCAGATATGACGGCAAATGCAAGCCCCAATTTGACGTTTTTCCGAACCTGTGGTACAATGCTACGAGAAAATCATTCTTTTTTGAGGTGAGTCTATGCAGCAGATCAAGCGGGTCTGGAACAATCAGGATCTTGCCAACAAGGTGATCCTTGTCACCGGCATCATCATGGCCATCGTGTGTCTGGTGATGGGACAGGGCATGTATGGCGTGGTGTTTATTTTGCTGATGCTGGCCTTTGTGGCGGCCCACAGCACCCAGCGGGGCAAGCGCCTGCGCCGTCTGTACGGCGGCATGTATTTCCACATGCCGGACGGCGAGATCGTGCCCATGAGCTTCGAGCAGGTATCCACCGAGTACGTGAAGGGCCAACAGGGCAAGTACGCCGACCGCCTTGTGTCCCTGTGGTTCCCCTACTGGCGGATCAACGAGGACGGCATGCTGGATACCGGCTTCGGGCTGGAGATCGACCTGACGGGCTTTGACGATCCCAACGGCCTGCTGCCGCTGCTGAAAAAGGGCGACTTCATCTATGTGACGGGCCGGGTGCAGGCCGAGCGCCGGGATTACTTCCGCATCGACCGGGTGGAGGAGCTCCGCCGTCAGGAGACGCGGCCATGAAGCAGGAGCGGGGCGATCTTCTGGCCTTTGTCCACGGCGTGATCAATTTGATCTGGCCGGTGTTCGCCTACGATCTGGCGGAGCTGGCGTCGCTGATCATCGGGGGCTACAGCTGGGCCACTATGGTGCCATCCACCATCATGCTGATCCTGCCCATCGTGTCCGACGTGGCGGGCATCGTGGTGGCGGGCGTGCGGTACTACCGGCGGCAGAGCGTGCTGGCGCTGATGGGATTGATCTTCTCCATCGCGGCGCTGGCGCTGTACTATATCCTGCGGGTGATGATGCAATTTTCACTGGGCTGGCTGGAACCGGCGATATGAACTGGCGCAAAATCTTCGATTTCATTGCGGCGGCATGTGGTCATGCCGCCCTACGGATATTCTATCGCTAGCGGTCGCAGGGCGGGGTGACCACACCCCGCCGTCCACCAAACACAACTTCAGGAGCTTTTACCATATGAAACAGGAACTCATCAACGTTGGCGCCATCGTCAACGCACACGGCATCCGGGGCGAGGTGAAGCTGAACCCCGTAGGCTTCGATCCGGAATTTCTGGCGGAATTTGACCGCTTCAACATCGGCGGAAAGGAGACGGAGGTGCGCTCCTCCCGCGTTCACAAATCCGTGCTGCTGCTGACGCTGCCGGGGGTAGAGGACATGGACGCGGCGCTGGCCCTGAAGGGCAAGAGCGTGTCCATCTACGCCGAGGACGTGGAGCTGCCGGAGGGCGAATACTTCGATGTGGAGCTGGAGGGCTGCACGGTGCTGGACGACGCCACCGGAGAGGAGCTGGGCAAGCTGAAGCGTGTGCTGCACTACCCCGCCCACAAGGTCTATGAGGTGAAGGGCGCACGTGAGTATTTGATCCCCGCTGTGCCGGGGGTGTTCATCGCCTCGGTGGACATTGACGCGGGGGTGGTGCGCATCCACAACATGAAAGGACTGGCCACCGATGAGAATTGACATCATGACACTGTTCCCCGACGCCATCCACGCCATGATGGATCAGTCCATCATCGGCCGGGCACAGGAGCGGGGATATATCACCATCGCCACCCACCAGATCCGGGACTACACCACCAACAAGCAGATGCAGGTGGACGACTATCCCTATGGCGGCGGCCGGGGCGCGGTGATGCAGGCCGATCCCCTGTACCGCTGCTGGCAGCACATCTGCGACGAGGCGGGACAGCGGGTGCACACCATCTACATGTCCCCTTGCGGCCGCACCTTTGACCAGCAGGTGGCCCGGGAATTGAAGGAACAGTATGACCATCTGATTCTTGTCTGCGGCCACTATGAGGGCGTGGACGAGCGGTTTCTGGAGGAATGCGTGGACGAGGAGCTTTCGCTGGGCGATTTTGTCCTGACCGGCGGCGAGATCCCCGCCATGGCGGTAGCGGACTGCCTGTGCCGCATGGTGCCCGGTGTACTGCCGGAGGAGAGCTGCTACACGGAGGAGAGCCACTGGGACGGCCTTTTGGAGTACCCCCAGTACTCCCGGCCTGAGGAGTGGCATGGCCGCAAGGTGCCTGCCGTGCTGCTGAGCGGCCATCACGGCAACGTGGCGGACTGGCGGAAAAAGGAGAGCTATAAGCGCACCATGCTGCGCCGTCCGGACATGTTCGCCAAGTTCGATGAAACGACGCTGACCACCAAGCATGACCGCAAGGTGCTGGCGGAGGCCAAGGCGGAGTTCGCTGCCATGCAGGCGGAAGCGGACAACAAAGCGGAATAAGCCGTCCCGGCGTTCCCCGCAATCATACTGTACACAAGCACCCCCGCTGCCCGATGGGCAGCGGGGGTGCTGTATCTCATGCCAGTTGTTAGATATACCGCTGCGTGGTCACGTCGAACACGCCTCTTGTGGTGATGCGCAGGGTGGGGATCACCGGCAGCGCCATGAAGCTCAGCGTCATGAAGGGATCGATGTTCCGGTTGACGCCGGCGGCAAAGGCCTTCTCCTTGGCCTCCTCCAGCTTGCGGTTCACTTCCACCAGCGGCTCGTCGCTCATGATACCGGCCACCGCCAGCGGCACCTCACCGGTGACAGCGCCGTCCTGGGCCACCACGATACCGCCGTTCAGCGCCACCACCTGATTGGCGGCAAAGGCCATATCCTCGTCGTTAGCGCCCACCACGATGATATTGTGGCTGTCGTGGCTGATGGAGGTGGCCACCGCGCCGTGCTTCAGGCCGTAGCCCTTGATGTAGCCCAGACCGATATGATGGGTGTTCTTGTGCCGCTCGATCACGGCGATCTTCAAAATATCGTACTCCGCGTCGATGCGGTCGGTATAGCCGCAGTCGGTGGTGGTGATCTCGCCGTCCACCATGCCGATGACGGCGTGGGGCCGGTTGTCCACAAAGTCGGCGGCGGTCAGCTGGGACACATGGAAGGTGTGGTGTGCCCGCTCCACCAGATAGGGATCCACCTCCGGTACGGGGAAGTCCGCCACCCGACCGTTCTCGCACATCAGCACGCCCCGCTTGTAGACCTTCTCAATGTTGAAATGCTCGAAGTCGTCGATGATGACGAAGTCGCCCAGATAGCCGGGCGCGATAGCGCCCCGGTTGTTCAGCAGGAAGTACCGTGCGGCGTTGTGGCAGGCGGCCTTGATGGCGGTGATGGGCTCCACGCCCAGCGAGATGGCTTTCTTCACGATGTAGTCGATGTGGCCCTTCTCCAGCAGGTCGTTGGGGTGCTTGTCGTCGGTGCAGAACATGCAGCGCTCCACATACTTGTCGCACAGCAGGGGAACCAGCGCCTCCAGATTGCGGGCGGCGGTGCCCTCGCGGATCATGATGAACTGGCCCCGCTGCAGCTTGGCGATGGCGTCGTTGAGATCGTGGCACTCGTGGTCGGAGTACACGCCTGCCGCCACATAGGCGTTCAGGTCGTTGCCCACCAGATCAGGGGCGTGGCCGTCGATCTTCTTGTGGTGGGCCTGACTGGCCACGATCTTGGACACCACGTCCGGATCGCTGTGGATGACGCCGTAGGAGTTCATCATCTCGGCCAAGCCCTGTACGCGGGCATGGTCATAGAAGGAGTCGATGGCCCGGTAGTCCAGATTGGCACCGGACTCGTCCATGGGCGTGGCGGGTACGCAGGAGGGCAGCATGAACCGCACATCCACCGGCAGATCCTCGGTGGCTTGCAGCATGTACTCAATGCCGTCGGTGCCCATGACGTTGGCGATCTCGTGGGGGTCGGTGATGACGGTGGTGGTGCCGTGGGGCAGCACCGCACGGGCGAATTCGCTGGGGCTCACCAGCGAGCTTTCCAGATGGATGTGGGCGTCCACAAAGCCCGGCAGCACGATCTTGCCGGAAACGTCCACCTCCACGTCGCCATGGTACTCGCCCATGCCCACGATCAGGCCCTCGGCCACGGCGATGTCCGCCTGACACAGCTCATTGGAAAACACGTTGACGTAGGTGGCGTTTTTCAGCACCAGATCGGCCGGGCGGCGGCCCGCCGCCACCTCGATGACGTGCAGCTTCTTGTTCAGCTTGCGGTTGATCTTGCCGGCATAGCTCTCTTTGACTGCCATAATATGACCTCCATCGCAATAAATTTTATTGATTCCTCATATTAGCACGATTTATCATAAATGTCCATTTCAAATTTGCGGCAGTAATTGGAAAAAGATAAGGAGGGATAATGACGGACGGCATCGCACGTGCAATGTCGGCGGGGTGCCAATCGCCCTTGGCCCCCTCTGACGAGGGGGCTGCCACCGAAGGTGACTGGGGGAGAGACATTCGTTTTGCCGGACCTCTTGTGTTTATCGTCTCTCCCTCCGTCGGGGTGTTAAGAAAACATGCCGGTGGCATGTTTTTACCCCCGATCTCGGCGGCTATGCCGCCGTAGCTGCCACCTCCCTCGTCAGAGGGAGGCAAAAACCGTCCCGATGGATCGGGACGGTTTTCACAATGTATGATGTTATTTTATCCCTTGATGCTGCCGTCCGCGTTGAACACAGGCAGCTTGCCCAGGAACATAATGTCCTTGCGGTCTGCCGCACCGCCCTCGGCCAGCACGGCGATCTTGGCCACTACCTCGCCGCCGGCCTTATGCACCAGCGCTTCCATGGCCTTCAGGCTGCCGCCGGTGGAGATCACGTCGTCCATGATGACGATCTTCTTCCCCTTGATCAGCGCCGCGTCGTCGCTGCCCAGATACAGCATCTGCTGGGCCAGCGTGGTGATGGACTGGTCGGCCACAGAGATGGGGTCGGGCATGTAGACCTTGGGGCCCTTGCGGGCGATGAAGTACTTTTTCGCGCCGCTCTGGCGGGCCATCTCGTGGATGAGGGGGATGGACTTGGCCTCGGCGGTAAAGAGGTAATCGTATTCAATGCCCTCCAGCTTCTTGAGCATGGCGGCAGCGGCGGCCTCGGTCACTTCCGCGTCGCCGAAGCAGATGAACGCGCCGATATAAAGATCGTCATTCACCTTGCAGATGGGAAGCTCACGCTTCAACCCGGCAATGGTCATGGTATATGTCATTATCATAATCTCCTTTTTCCTGAATCGATCGCTTTCGGCTTCCAGCCAACAGTCTCATTATAAGGTATTGACGAAAAATGTCAAGATGCCATAAGTAAAAACCACCCCCTCTCCGTTAAAAATACTGCCTCCGTATTGCACTTTAAATGATGAAACGACATTTTGCACAAATTTTCCTCTTGAATTTTTACTATCGCTTACCGGAGAATTCGTCCGTTTCCTCTTGAGAAATCCCCGAATCCGTGTTATCATCAAAGGCGATGGAATAGGGTCCGTCAAACGTTCCCCAAAAAACTGAGGAATAAAATTTGAGGAGGCAAATTATTATGAATGCTTATCTGGCAAGCGTGCTGGAAAACGTCAAGACCAAGCACGGCAATGAGCCCGAATTCGTCCAGACCGTTGAGGAAGTTCTGTCCTCTCTGGAGCCTGTGATCGAGAAGCACCCCGAGTATGAGAAGGTCGATCTGCTGGGCCGTATGGTCGAGCCCGAGCGTATGTTCACCTTCCGCGTTGTGTGGTGCGACGATAATGGTCAGTGGCACACCAACCGCGGCTGGCGCTGCCAGTTCAACGGCGCGATCGGTCCCTACAAGGGCGGCCTGCGCTTCCAGAAGAACGTGTATGAGGGCATCATCAAGTTCCTGGGCTTCGAGCAGACCTTCAAGAACAGCCTGACCGGCCTGCCCATCGGCGGCGCCAAGGGCGGTTCCGACTTCGATCCCGCCGGCAAGTCCGACGCCGAGGTCATGCGTTTCTGCCAGAGCTTCATGACCGCCCTGTATCGCTACATCGGGCCGGACATCGACGTTCCCGCCGGTGACATGGGCGTGGGCGGCCGCGAGATCGGCTACCTGTATGGCCAGTACCGTCGCCTGAAGGGCGTGTGGGAGAACGGCGTTCTGACCGGTAAGGGCATGAGCTACGGCGGCTCCCTGATCCGTCCCGAGGCTACCGGCTACGGCGCTATGTACTATCTGCAGGAAGTGCTGAAGCACGAGAATGACACCATCGAGGGCAAGCGTATCGCTATCTCCGGCTACGGCAACGTGGGCTGGGGCATCATGAAGAAGGCCGCTC
>ENA-UONT01000710-UONT01000710.1-human-gut-metagenome-genome-assembly--contig:-CS20-NODE-710-length-35736-cov-6.755668_pt1 | contig 35736 bp, 29 predicted proteins | sample MGYA00242459_ERZ724006 | MGnify/ENA metagenome assembly ERZ724006 | reverse complement strand
CCCGTCAAAATTCTTTTAGCTGAAATGTAGTCTGTGTTCATCGTATTAAGAATACGATTGTCAATTTTTATTTTTCAACCACTTGAAATAAAAAGAGAAACGGAGGGCTTCAATCGGTGAATTTTCCAAGGTTCTGGTAAAACATCTTCGTTTATATTTACACATCAATTTACATTTTAGGCAGTTGAAGAATATTTGTCCGGTATCGTATTCTTAATACTACGCTCATTGTTTCAGTAAAAATTACTATTCGCAAACAGTCTGAAACCAATGGCGAAAACAAAATATAAGATATTCGTAATCAATCTCGAAAGGTCGGAGTCAAGGTGGAAGGCTATGCGCGTTCAACTTGAAAGATTGGGGTTGCCCTACGAGCGTTTTTCTGCGGTTGACGGTCGCGAAATGTCCGATGAGGTTTTACGCCGCCATTACTCGGCGGAACTCAACAGGCGCAAATATTATGTAGACTTAAGCAGGTCGGAAATAGCCTGTTATATCAGCCATTTGAGGGTTTGCGAAAGAATCCTCTCCGAAAATCTCGATTACGCAATTATCCTTGAAGACGACGTTGTTTTAAAGGACTCTTTCGCTCTTGTTCCCAACGCGCTGGATTCAATCGCGAATTGGAATTACATCAAACTGATTGCGCCGTTTAAGAGAAAGAAGATAGTTTCAAGCAAACCTGTCGTTTTTGAAATTCCCGCAACTTGTGATATAGAAAATTGGACATCGAAGAATCCGCCAAATGCGCCCAAGATAACAAAATCTTTAAAAAGCATAACCGTTCCGATTGCATTTGAGCTCGTTCGGTGGAAAAAACCGCCGGCGGGAACACAGGCATACGCAATCACAAAAGACGGCGCAAAGGAATTTTTTGAAAAGCGGTCGCGCTTTTTCCGTCCGGTAGACGTAGACCTGCAACACACTTGGGAGACCAAGCTCGACGTGCAAGGTCTGCTACCGCCATGTTGCGAACTTGCCGATACTCCCTCGGGAATTTCACGCAAGAAACAATATCACTATCCGTTAGCTCGTTTGGTTTATAAACTTAAATACGCAGAGTCATATTTCATCCTTCGGACTAAATTATGATAAAGTTGAATTCTGAAGTTTTGGTCCTTCTAATAAATCTCGATAGAGCTGAAAAGCGTCTGGCGGAGATGGAAGGACAGCTGTCGAAATTCGGGATAGATTATGTGCGTATACGTGCATTTGATGGAAAATCTTACCGTTTTACTCCGCTCGAGTATGACGAATTGAAATACCGCAAATGTGTCGGGCGAAAAACAAGTGCAGGAGAAGTATGCTGCTATTTGAGCCATTACAAGGCAATAAACAATTTTCTTTCAACGGACAAAAAATACGCGCTTATTCTCGAAGACGATGCCATTTTCAATTCTGATTTCGTGGACATACTAAACCGACTGGTCGAGCTTAATAATTCTTGGGATTTTGTGAAATTCAACACTCCCCGCGATGGCGGATTCGGAAATGTCGCCGTTGAAACGATACACAAAAACTACAAATTGTATGCATCGTTATTTCCCAAATCATATTCTGCCGCATATATTATAAACAGAAAAGCGGCAAAATCTCTAAAGTCAAAACTATTGCCTATGTTCGTTCCGTATGATCACGAAATGTTAAAGTTTTGGAAATATGATATAAGACAATATTCCGTATTTCCGTCTCCCGTTACGGTAAAAAACGAGGATAGCTATATTAGCACATACGGGAAAAAGTCCCTGAAATTCCCGTGGTACAAGCGTACAACAGTGTTCTTTTATCGTATTTATACGCAATTAAATAGGTTTGTACATTTTTATGCACTTTTGAAAAGCGGGAAGCCAAACGGGGATGGATACCTTTGAAATTAATGAACTATGCATAAACGCGGAGTTAATGCAACTTTTTGCTGCGCGACGGATTGGCAAGTTTTTTGCGTCGAATAGTAAAATTGAGGTGTGTTTCCCCATATGCGATTGAAAAAAACTAGAGCAGAGCGAAACATGAATACCGTTAACATTTGCTACGCCACGAATGAAAGTTTTGCGCCGTATATGGCGGTTTCCATAACCTCACTTTTGGAAAATAATTCTTCATGCAATGTGGTTGTCCATATTTTACATTCGGATTTAAGCAAAGCTGCAAAAGCGCGCTTGCAGATGTTTGAAAGCCGCTACAAAAATGCGAAAATCCAGTTTCACAAAATAGACGATTCGCGCTTTGAAAAATTCGGGCTTACTATCGAACACATAACAAAAGAAACATACTTCCGCTATATGATAGCCGAAGTTCTGCCGAATATCGACAACGTTTTGTATCTGGACGGAGACACAATCGTAAACGGCGACATTTCCGAACTCTTCGATACCGACTTGACAAACTACTACTGCGCGGGCGTAAGCGATATCTACATAGAAAGCGTCGGCTATAAAAAGACGCTCGGGATTGACGGGGTGTACATAAACGCGGGGGTGATACTCTTCAATCTCGACGAAATGCGCAAAATCGACATTGCCGAAAAGCTCTTCAAACTCACCGCCGAAAACAATTTCAAATACCAAGACCAAGACGCAATCAACGTAGCCTTCAACGGCAAAATGAAGGAACTTGACTGTATCTATAATTTCAAACGCGCCCACCAAAAGGCCTTTCCCGAAAAAGTACCCTCGGCGAAAATTATCCACTACGTAGGTCCGAACAAACCGTGGCGGAAGTTTTCGCTCAACAGGCTCAAGCGCATCTATTTTAAATACAAAAAATTATCACAATATCAATAAAATGAGAGATACTCCTGTAAACCTTTGTTTCGCCTGCAATGACAAATATGCACCGCATATGGCTGCTGCAATAGCCTCCATTTTGGAGCATTTCCCGTCGGAGCGAAAACTTTTCATATATGTGTTGACGAGCAATATTTCGACAAAGAACAAGTCAAAAATCTGCGAATTAAAAAAGTTTCGCAATTTTTCAATTTCGTTTATCGACGTAAACAAAGACGATTTTTCCGAATGTCCTATTACGGGTTATGTAAAATACATAACAAAAGAAACATATTACAGGTTTAAGATTCCCGCGCTTTTAAATAATGTAGACAAAGTTTTGTATTTGGATTGCGACATTGTTGCATTGGCTGATATTTCTCCGCTTTTCGACTACGAATTGCCCGATGGCAAATACATAGGCATGGTTCCCGATACCGACGTTTGGTGGCATCAGGAGAGATTGAATTTTCCCAAGACACAGCTGTATTGTAATGCGGGTGTAATGTTGATGGACAACAAAAAGCTGCGCGAGATAGGGGCAACAAAAATACTATTCGACTATACGAAATCGCCCGACAAGGAAATTCAATTCCAAGACCAAGACGTTCTTAATATAGTATTCGGCAATAAAATAGAATATTTGCCAATCTATTGGAATGTAATGCACAATGCGCTCAATAAAACGGGGGTTTATTCCGGGAAATATGAAATCCAATGTATGGATGTCTTAAGAAAAGGGAAAATTGTGCACTTTACCCACCCTAAAAAACCGTGGAATTTCGGTTGCACAAATATATATAGAGAACAATATTGTAAATTTTTGAAAGAGACGCCTTACAGAGCCTTGTTTTTCAAGATTCAAATTTTCAAGAAGATGGAACGCCTTCTTTCTTATGTATATTCAAAAAAGAAGCAGAAATATACGAAGATTATAAAAATTTTTGGTATAAAAATCAAATGGACTAATAAATGGGCACATATACTTAACGATGTGTCAATACTGAGGGGACAACTTGACGTTTTGGATCAAAGAAGTTGGTATATCCATGAGTGTGTAAAATCAATATTTCAATACCAATCGGGTTTACAATTTGACGATGACTGTCGTCCGGAAAGAATGATTGTTTTTGATCCCCAAAAAGCGCCGATAGACCATAGAAAGCGTTATGAATTTGCGCTTAGTAATATTTCACCAAGCGATGTAATCCTCGATGCAGCCTGTGGAGTGGGATACGGTACGTTTCTCTTGGCTTCAAAGAGCAAATCAGCAACCGGACTCGATATAAGCACGCCGAGTATTGCATTTGCAAAGAAGATATTCAAGGCTGCAAATTTAACCTTTGACGTTGCAAATTTACTTGAATTAGACGATTCAAAATATCCTCGGTTTGACACCATTGTTTCTTTTGAGACTATAGAACACGTTCCCAATCATAAATTGGTTATCAAAACATTTCGCAAAATGTTAAAAACTGGTGGCAAGCTTATATGTTCCGTGCCAAATCAAAATGTCGTTCCGTTTACAAAAGAAACCCATCCGTTTCACGTTCGGCATTTTACACCCGAGCAAATAACGGAAGATTTAAAGCAAAACTCTTTCAGCAAGATAGAAGTATACTATCAGTACGTTAACGAAGATTTCAATATAGAAAGAAACAATATTGAAGGCGAGGATATTATCATAATAGCCGAGGCAATTTAACTGCGTTTGTATACCGTATTAAAGGAGAATTATGATGGACATAAGTTATCCCTCAAAAAATTTTTTGGACATTAAAATAGGTTATGCTTGTAATTTTAAGTGTGAATATTGCTATCAGGTTTCGGGGGGAAAACGCCAAACGGGATTGTTAAAAAAAGAACATATAGCCTCGCTGATTACATATTTGGACAGAACTAAACTACAGTTTTACGTAACATTGGCAGGCGGAGAGCCGTTCATATACCCGTATCTTGATACAATATCAGACGCCCTGATTAGTAGAGGGCATTACTTTGGCATAATAACGAACTTCTCCGCAAGCGAAGATACTTTGAAGAATTTTTTCTTAAAAACGAATGGTTTCCTCGAATATCTCTCCGTATCCGTACACTTGAGTCAATGGGAAAACATTGACGATTTCTTTCACAAGTTAGACCGCATAATTAACTTTATAGAGAACAATCAAATAAAGGTTCGTATAGTTTCCACATGTGTTCTAACTAGTGAAAACGCAGAGAAGGTAAAGCGCCTTTATATAAAAATGAAAGAATGTGGAATTCCGTTTGAAGTTCAGCGTGTTTACTACAATGGAAAATACCAGCTATATTCACCTGAAATTGAAGATTATTTCAACGATAAAGGATTGGATGTGTTAAGCGAAAATACTGATAACGCCAAATTCTATGGAAACTTGTGTTATGCAGGTTGTAGATTCTTGTATATAGAGTCAAACGGCGATGTATTTCGTTGTTATACACAACAAGAAAACGAAAAATTGTACAAATTAGGTTCTCTGGACAAACCGGAAAAAATTCCCGTATTAAACAAGGCTTATCCTTGTTTGGCGCACGAAAATTGCGTGTGTTTTAAACATTTTAAACGACAGCATTTTATAACCGACCAAAAAGCTTCTCGAAAAGAGTTAAATGAAGCTTTGAATTTCAACCAAACTATTGCGAAAAGAATTAGTAATTATTTTAAACATTAATGACAATGAATAATACAGCAAGCGACAAATACGATCTTAGTAACGCGAACTTCAAAGATTTGATAACCGAATTTTTTGAATTCTATACGACGCCGGCGTTCGGGGCACGCTCAAAGAGCGAAATCGATCTCAAGGTATTTGAATTACTCGGGAAATGCGGCTACATAGACGACGATTATTACAATGTCTCGAGAAAGTTGAAAATAACACCGACTCGGGCGAAGAATCTGATTTTGAATGCCAAGCTTCGCGCCGAAAGCCAGCTTAATACGGAAGAAATGTACAATCACTTTTTGGAAAAAATTAAAGAATTGGGGTACAAGACGGATTCTAGAAACAATTCAATTATCATATTTTCATTGCCGGATATGTTATTGAGGGAGTATCTGAAATTCAAATTGAGAACTGTCGGCAAAATATGGGATTCGTCTTTTAATTCCGAATTGGTAAGGGTGAGCGTTGACGACTTTTTGGACATTGTTTCCGACGCGGACTTGAAAAGAAAAATTAAGCGCCAAGACGTCCGAAATAAAATTAAAGACGCGATTGTCGGGCATTTGAAAGCCAATCCGATTGGCGTACTAAAAGATGTCTTATCGATTTTGTAATTACATAAAATGAAACGTTATTCGCGCTATATTGCATACATAAAGCCCAAGCTTTGGTATTTGGCTGGGGCGCTGTTGGCTGGACTGCTGTTCGGAGCCTCGAGCGGTTTCGGTATGCCCGTTATTTTCGACAAGGTTTTGAAGCGCATTTTTATGCCCGAAGACGGCGTGGCGTATAGCCTCTGGTATGTCTTCGGTGTGGCAATGCTGATTCCGCTGGTATTTATAATACGCGCGATAACCGGCTATTTGAGCGGGTATTTGATGAGCTACGTTTCGCTCGACGTGTTGCGCAGAATCAAGCAGGACTTGTTTTCGCGCGTGCAGGACTACCCGCTTTCGTTCTTCGACAAGCACACTACGGGCGACCTCTTTGTACGTCTTACAACCGACACGCAGGCGGTGCAGACAATCCTGCTTTCGTTCGCTTCTGAGATGATTCGCCAGCCCGTGCAGGTTATCGGCGCGCTCTCGTTTTTGGCGTATATGTGCCTTACAAAGGGCGAAGTAGTCTTCCTCTTGGTCTTCATTGCCGCGGTGCCGTTTTGCATAATCCCCGTGCAGATGATGCGCCGCAACCTCAAGCGTTGCGCGAAAATGTCGGCGGAATCGCTGGGGGCAATAGCCCAGTGCTTCAACGAAAACCTCGCCGCCGCGCATGAAGTCCGCGTGTTCAACCTCCAAGAGCCGCAGAAAAAGAAGTTCTGGAATATGAACGTGAGTTTCCAGAAACTTGTGCTTAAAATCACGCAATACGAGCTTTTGCAGCAGCCGATGATGGAGGTTCTGGCGGCGACGATGGTTTCGATTACATTCGTCTACGCATACAAGGTAAATATTGATTTTTCGACGTTCGCGGCAATCGGGCTTGCGCTTTATTTCACAATCGACCCGATTAAGCGAATCGTGAGAATGTGGACGGACTTCATCAAGATTACGCCCTCTTTCGACCGACTCAACGAAGTGCTCGACTACGTTTCCACAGTGCCCGAAGCCGAAAATCCCGTGAAAGTCGATGTTTTGCGCGGCGAGATTGAATTTAAAAACGTAAACTTCGCCTATTCCGACAAGCCCGTTTTGCACAACGCGAACATAAAAATCCCCGCAGGTACAAGCTGCGCCTTGGTGGGCGAATCGGGCGCGGGCAAGAGCACGTTCGCAAAGCTTGTCATGCGCTTTTACGACCCGACAAACGGCTCAATCACGGTTGACGGAATCAACCTCAAAGATATGTCGCTATTTGACCTGCACAAGAACCTCGGCTCAGTGCCGCAGTATCCCGTGCTTTTTAACGACACAATCTACAACAACATTCTGCTTGCAAAGCCCGACGCCACCGAAGAGGAAGTGTATGCGGCAGCCCGTGCGACGTTCGCGCACGACTTTATAACTGAGCTTGAAAACGGCTACAATACCCGTGTGGGCGAGCGCGGCGACAGACTTTCGGGCGGACAGAAGCAGCGCATTGCAATCGCGCGCGTGTTCCTGAAAAATCCGCCGCTGATTGTCTTGGACGAAGCAACTTCCGCCCTCGATGTCAACAGCGAAGCGTTTATCCAAAAGGCGATAGACAAACTTATGCACGACCGCACGATGTTCATCATAGCCCACCGCTTCAGCACAATCCGCAACGTGCAAAAGATTATCGTCTTTAAAGAGGGGAATATAATCGACTTCGGCACACACGCCGAACTCTACGCCCGCTGCCCCTACTACAAAACCCTCTACGACAGACAGGCAAAATAGATTATTAATATTGATATTTGTTCAGGGAGGGAAATAGCGCGGTTTATTTCGAAAACGATGGCAGAAAGAGTGGAATGGAGCGCCGATGCATCGTTAAAAGCCGAACATAAATCCACTAACTTCAATGAAGTGAAAGTGTTGCGCAAGTATGTCTACCGTATCTCGGAACACTTGAATAAGGGAAGACTTAACGGTAAAATCGACGTAAAGTATAGAGAACGTCTGAAGTAACCATTTGCAAAATCACAAAGAAATTCCCGAAACGACAAATTCAATCCGAATTTTCAAATCGCTAGCCCGGCCAGATCTCTCCCTTGAAAACAAATCCCTTGCCAAACTAGGGAATAATTTTCCGCCAAATCAGGGAATTATTCCAAGCCAAATTGCGGAATTCGGAACACAAATAGTCAGACGACAACATATTCGAGTGTTTTAAGATACCGACGGGCTAAAATTTTTATATACAAGCCCTATCGTTCTCTGCTACAATACTCGAATGAATGAAGTTGAACGCATTGTCGGAATTTTCAGGGAACGCATAAAGGGCAGAAAACCGGATGTTTCGGCATCCAATTCACGACACGACGGCAAGTACGGACACTGGCTTGAAACGCAGTTCGCCATAGGACACAACGCATCGAACAGCGCCGATCTGTTCGGCTACGAATTGAAAAACGAAACCGGCTCGAAAACGACTTTCGGCGATTGGTCGGCGAACGAATACATATACAACAATCCCGACTACTTCGACGTCTTCGACGGGCGGACGAAACTGGAACGCCGCGAACGTTTTCTGGATATCTTCGGGAAGGCCAACGAGGCAAAAGGCGGTCATCATTCGTGGTCGGGCGAACCGTGTCCGAAGATAGGCAAATTCAACAGATTCGGACAGAGGTTGCGCATCGTCGAAAACAACGACATCGTCGCCGAATATTTCTACGGCAGGGACGGGCGTCCGGACAGGGACTCCGTCGTTCCGGCAAGGCTCCGCGCGGACGGATTGGTTCTCGCCCGTTGGTACGGGAATTCGACTCCGCAGGGAAAACGGGGCAAGTGCCTGAAGAAAAAGCTCGAGGACAAATTCAACGATAGGGGCTGGTTTACCTGTAAAACCGACGAAACTGGAGCCTATTCCAAAATCTGTTTCGGAGAACCGATGACATTCGACAACTGGATAAAACTCGTCGGGAAGGGTATCGTTTTCTTCGACAGCGGAATGTATCAGGGCAATAAGCGGCCGTATTCGCAGTGGAGGGCCGACAACGGGTACTGGAACAGTCTGATAACCGAAACGTTCGACTAGAACAGCGTCAACTGGTGCCGCCTTTTTATCTCCGAAAAATCCTCCGCCGTGCCGCCGAGAAAAAGGCTGCGGAACACGGCTTCAAGAACAGCTACGACAATGCTGTTGCCCGCAAGTTTGTATAATCCCGTACTGCTTACGACGGCGGCGGCCTTTTCGAAATCGGAATCGGAACATCCCATAAGCCGCCACGCCTCTTTTGTCGTGAGTCGGCGAACCCGAAACGAACCGTTCCCCGCCCTGCTTCCGTCGGTTACGAGCTGCCTGCGGCGTTTCATCAAAAAGTTCTCGAGCGTCGATCCCTTCCAATAGTTCGAATCTATGCAGTAGCAAACCTTCTGCGTTATCGGGGATTCCAGAGTTCCGTTTTTGAGGTAAAGGCGTTCCGGCGCCGACGGTTCCAACATGTCGGACATTGATTTTCTCAGGATTACGGGATTCGGAAATTTGAACGCAAAATCGGCATCGAGCGAACTTATGCAAAACACCCTTTCGCGGTTTTGCGGAACCCCGAAGTCGCGGGCATTCAGAATATTCCAGCAATTCGTATAGCCGAGTTTTTCCAGATAGCGGAGGAATTCCGAGAAATTACGGCGGTGGTTTGTTCCGACCAGATTTTTGACGTTCTCCATCATTAGATAGCGCGGACGCTTCGTCTCGATTATCTTGCAACACTCCCACAGCAGGGAAGAGCGCGTTCCGGAATCGCTGTCCAGCCCCCTTTGGTATCCCGCAACCGAAATGTCCTGGCACGGGAACGAATATGTGAAAAGGTCGAAATCCGGCAGGGTTTCGGGAACGATTCTTTTTATGTCGCCGAAGTTTTTCGCAAGGCGGTTTGCCCGATATAAAAGCCGGAGGGCGTCTTTTTTCAGCAACCGCGCCCTATTCTCGAACGTTTTGTAGTCGAGCGGAACGTTTACGGACTCCAAGTAGCCTACCATTTCGGAATCGGAAAGTTGCGGGGGCCAACCGTCGGAATCTGAAAGCAAGTCCGTATGGATTGCGGCGTACGCGAGTATCGCGTCCTCGACGATTTCGGAGATGCCGACGACTTCGTGCGGAATTCCCGAATTCCGCAATGCCATGCGCTGGCTGCCGTATCCCGCAAATGCCTCGAAAACCTTCAACATAATATTTGTCCGAAATAATAGAAAAACCGAAGCGCCCATGGCAATATATATTTGCCTTTTCCGGATAAATTGTGTTGATTGGAGGACAAATTTTACGGGAATCGACACGCTATGGATTATTCGACGGCAATAAGGGAAAAACGGCTAGGATTGGGGCTTACACAGAAGGATTTTGCCGACGCCCTCGGCATGGGAAAATTCGGCAACAGAACGCTGCGGCGTTGGGAAAACGGAGAATCCAAACCGTCGGCACTGGAATACGGCGCCCTGCTTTCGTTCGCGTCGAACACTCCGTACGCCCCGAAATCGGGAGCAGGTAAATTCAAATTCATAGACCTTTTCGCCGGAATCGGAGGAATCCGCATACCCTTTCAGGAATTGGGCGGCAAATGCGTCTTTTCCTCGGAATGGGACACGTTCGCCCAAAAGACGTATCGGGTGAATTTCGGGGAAACTCCGTCGGGCGACATTACGGAAATCGACGCCGCGCGGATTCCCGATTTCGACGTACTGCTTGCGGGATTTCCGTGCCAACCCTTTTCGCAGGCGGGTCTGAAAAGGGGATTTTCGGATACGCGGGGAACTATGTTTTTCGAGATAGAACGCATCGTCAACGCCAAACGCCCGAAGGCGTTCCTTCTGGAGAACGTCAAACAGCTGAAGGGACACGACAAGGGAAGAACGCTCGGCGTAATTACGGAACACCTGCGGCGGGCGGGATATACCGTAGACTATGCGGTTCTGAGGGCGGCGGATTTCGGAGTGCCGCAAAACCGCGAACGGATATACATTGTCGGATTCGACAAACGCAGGTTCGGACTGTCCGACGATTTCCGTTTCGAATTTCCCGTTCCGCCCAAGACAAAAACGCGGCTGGGCGACATTCTGGAATCTTCAGTCGATCCGAAATATACGATTAGCGACAAACTGTACGAGGGGCACCTACGGCGCAAGCGGGAACATTTGGAAAAGGGAAACGGCTTCGGATTTTCGCTTTTCGACGCGGATTCGCCCTACACAAGCACAATCAGCGCAAGATACTACAAGGACGGGAGCGAAATTCTCGTCGATCAGGGCAAATCGAAAAATCCGAGAAAGTTGACCCCGAGGGAATGCGCCAGACTTCAGGGATTCCCCGAGAACTTCATAATTCCCGTATCCGACACACAGGCCTACAAGCAGTTCGGCAATTCCGTGGCGGTTCCCGTTGTAAGAGCCGTGGCAAAACGCATTGTAGAAGCGCTAGAAATGTTGGGTCGGCAATAAAAAATACTTCCGCAAAATTAAATCAAACACCCCAAAGACCCAATGTTCTTATTATTTCATGGACATTTGTATACGGATGCTTATTCCACGTCTCCCTTTCCAAAGATTGCCTACCCGCCCATACCGAATTTTCGCACGCGTCCTTTAGTTTCCCCAAATGTACCAGTCGCTGTATGATCTGGGAGGCTTTCTCTTCCTCTTTCGAATAATGTCCGTCTGGAGGAATAATGCTTGCCCGTTTTAACTCGCGTTCAAATTTTGAAAATACGACACCCGAATCAAACGGACGTTCTCTTAGAAAATGCAGAAAAAACCAAAATTCAAAACACGGAGAGCTCAATATAATTTCTATATTTTCATTCGGAGCGATTGATTTTATGGCTTCTACAAGTCGGCTAATCCCGTTGGGCTCGTTTGCAAAATGATCCCGATCTATCAGGATGTAGGCTTTCTCGTACGGAAGCGGACTCATTAATCCCTTAGTACGTCGGGAAGCTTTTAATTCGCGGCGGGCAGTGTCTATCATCGACTCTATACCGGGATTACCCTGCGGAATAACTTTCACCAGCCCTTTTATTTTTACATAAAAACGGCATAATTCGGTAAAATATATCGGTTCTGTATTTTCCCCTTCCGCTATTATAAGAATTTTCTTCCCCGAGCGTTGGGGATAGCGCTGTTTCGTTCTCTTCTTCACTGTCTGAAGTCCATTGATTTTTCAATGCTTTCGAAAAACGGAATTGCGCCATAACGCCCGCCCAGATATCCCCTTATCAGGCTTTCGCCTTTCCTCGGACTATAATCCAGCAAAGGGTACAGATCGGTTTCCCCGAAATCGTTCTTCGCCGAAAACCAGACTTGATCACGCCGCAATAGATTGGCGTCCAGCAGAATCGGATTATGGCTTGTAAATACAATTTGAGCCCCTTTGGTATTTTTTTCGGAAAAAAATAATTTCAGAAGCTCTTTTACCATTAACGGATGAAGACTGGTGTCTATTTCGTCGATAAAAAGGGTTCCCCCTTTTGCGATTATATCAATCAAGGGACCTATTAACCTGAAAATTTTTCTGGTTCCGTCCGACTCATTCTGCAACGGGATGGTGTATTCCTTGTCTTCGTATCCCCTGTGGGCAAAATCGACATCCAAATTGAAGGGATGGTTCGGGTTGTTTTCGTCATACAACGAACTTTTCGATCCGTAAATCCCCAATATTTGTTCCTTCGACAGAGGATTTTTCTTTACCTGAATATCTCTTATCCCCAAATCGGCAGATTTTATGAAATCTTTTATTTTGGGGGAAGACGGCTCGTTATTGAAAAGCTTTAATTCCGTAGCGGATTGGAACGGTTTTACTCCGCTTATGAATTCAATCGAGGAAAGGTAGCGATATAACGGCATAAGCGCATCGACATTGCTTGCAAGCGCATAGGATAAGTACGAAACGTTATCTCTTACCTTGTAAAACAAATCGAAGTCGGCCTTAAAATAAACCGATTTTTCAAAGGAATAATTACCCGATCCTCCCGTATACTTTCTGGTAAAGAGATTTCTGGAAATGCCTTTGGGATAGGATGCCAAGGACTCATGGGTAACCCTGGTTCTATTTAGTTCCAATCTATAGGAATATCGGATTTCATCTACTATGAAATTGATCTCGAATACGGATTCTCTATTTCGAGAAGTTTCGTCCAATAAAAAAGGTTCTATCGGGATTTGTTCTTCGGGTTTTATTTCCTGAAAAGAATGCAACGCGAAATTTAAAAATGCGGCGACTCCCATTAAAAGGTTGGATTTCCCCGAAGCATTTCCTCCGTAAACAACCGCACCTTTTAATACGGAATTTTTAAATCCTCGAACCGTATAATCGATTTTGTTTTCGCAGAGGTCGTCGTTTTTACGATTATAAGCCAATAACGAAAGATTCTTCAAATCCCGTATCGATCGAAAATTTCCGACACTAAAATCAATAATCATACCTGCACTATCGCATATAACTGCAAAAAGTAAAGTATTATTTGAATATTTTTTGCAAATATTGCCATTGTTTTTTGCATTCGACATAGGGCCAAAAAAAGAACCATATTACATTTTTTCAAAAGTTTGCCCCGAAAAGTCAATCTTCCTGCAAAAAATCCGCAGACTTTTTAAGAAGATAGAAAAACAACCTATTTCCAAAGTACGGTCAATTCTCGAATGGGATACAAACATACATAGCGTCTCTCCGATATCTTTAAACGTTTAGTTAACGGATTCTTCTACGCGAGCCTTTTCAATATACGTCCTATTTGGGTCTTCGGAGATTTTTTAAGAGAACACTCCCGTATGCGAACTACCTTGTACCCCAAAAGTCCGAGTTCGCGCGTGACTTTTTTGTCGCGCTTTACATTTGTTTCGATTTTATTGCGCCAAAACGCCTTGTGGGTTTTCGGCAAGTGGCTTTTGTTGCAAATCCGGCATTCGTGCCAAAAACATCCGTCCACGAATACGGCAACCCTGTATTTCGGGAAAACGAAATCCGGATGCCCCACCAGCTTGGAGTTGCGGCGCCATCCGGTGATTCCGTATTCCCGAAACAACGCAACAAGCCTAAGTTCCGTACTTTTGTTTCCCTTCGAACGGATCTTGGACATCATTTCAGAGCGTTTCTTCTTCGACACGGTATCCATTTTACAATATCATATGAAACCCAACAATTTGCCGCAAGCAATCGCGGGTTCGACTGTTACTGGAAAATCGGCATAAATCCCCATTTTAGTGTTTTAAGCAAGATAATGGAACAATGTAAATTCCGTCGCTTCGCCTGTAGGCCATTTCTCCGACACCGACAAGAACCATCTTAAACGCCGGTGCTTTCATCTTTGTTGTATCAATGTTTGAGGAAAGTTTTTTCAACGTTTCGACGCCCTCGGAAATCAAACGGTCGCCGCCGAGTTTAATCTCCACCAGCCCGTAAACGCCGTTCCTTAAATGGACGACGGCATCGCATTCCAATCCGCTTTTGTCGCGGTAGTGGTAAACGTTTCCGTCAAGCGCCTCCGCGTAGATACGCAAATCGCGTATGCACATATTTTCGAACAGGAAGTCCATCGTATTTAGGTCGTTTACAAGATCGTTCGGCCCCAATTCCAAAGCGGCGGTACAAACGGACGGGTCGGTAAAATATCTGGTATCGGAGGTGCGTATTGCCGTTTTCGAACGCAAGTTCGGATTCCAAGCGGAGGAATCCTCCAGAACAAATATCTTTTTCAACGCATTTATGTACGAGGTTATCGTCATATCGGAAATGGAAACCGCTTCGTTTGCGGAAATATCCGCAGCTATGGAGGATATTTTTGCCGGCGTGCCTACGGAACGCGCATACGAACGGAGGATTCTTTTTGTCCGTTCCTTGTTGCGCTCCACATTGTCCACTCTTGAAATATCGGCATCGACAATCGCGTCGAAGTAGTCGATTGCCTGTTGGAGGGCGACATCTTCTTCTTCGTCAATTGCTTTCGGCCAACCCCCGCGACATATCAAGAACGAAAGTTTGTCTATATTCATAGACGATTCGCCTCGGATATCTCCATTCCCCGCAAACAACCCCGAAAGCGAAACTTGTCCGCTTGAATCTCCCGATTCATAGAGGCTCATCGGACGCATAAGCATCTTCGTGATTCTTCCGATTCCGGAGTGTGATATTTCCGATGTTTCGGGCGGAACGGCGGAACCCGTCAAAATGAACTGTCCGAATTCGTCGCGCCTGTCGACCTCGAAACGTATGGCATCCCACAATTTCGGGGCAAGTTGCCACTCGTCTATCAGGCGCGGAGTTTCGCCCGACAACAAACGCGCAGGGTCGATTTCCGACAATTCGAGATACTGGCGTTTTCGTGCGGGATCCTGCATATAAAGTATGCTTTTTGCAATTTGACTTGCGGTGGTTGTCTTCCCGCACCATTTGGCGCCCTCTATCAATACGGCGCCCTTCGCCCTTAATTTCTTGCCGAGAATACCGTCTGCAATTCGATTTCTATACCTCTTCATGAAAACCCCTTCCGTTTCTATTATGCCAAAAAGCTACATTGCATTATGGAGTTTGGCAAGTTTTTATTTTGTAGTTTGGCAAATTATTGTTGTGAAATTCGGCGACTAAGTAAAATACATTCAACGGTGCCACATAACTCGAGCCAATATATTATTCGATGATTTCGTATTTATGGAACGGTATGACGAACCTAAACTTTTTATTTTGGTTTGGATTCAGATGAATTTAGAGCATTCCATAAGAATGTTTCTCTGTTTTAATAAAATTATGTGGCACAAAAATATGACATTTATCTTGAAAAAAACACAAGAATATTAGAGATTAGATTTCGAAGAATTATAGGCTATCATATGCATATGGATTATAAAACAAAAGGTTCATTTATGAATACGAATAAAGAAACGGTGGATGCCAGCCCCGTAAAATCGTTCTTCGTTCACATGCTCACAAGGGATATTTCTTTAGACGATGCTATCTTAGATTTATTAGACAATTGTATAGATGGAGCGATTAGACTAACTCCCCCTGAAAAAAATGAAGATCAGAACAAATACAACGGCTATGAAGCAAAAATAACCATCTCAAAAACATCATTTTCAATTGTTGATAATTGCGGTGGGATTCCTTTTGACGTATTAAAAAATTATGCGTTCAGAATGGGACGAATTGCCGATTACACAGAAAGCCATCTTGGAACAGTCGGAACATTCGGAATTGGGATGAAGCGGGCTATTTTTAAAATGGGACAAAAATGTAGGTTAACAACAACAGACGGCAAAACAGAATATGTTGTGGAAATAACCCCCGAATGGATAAACAACGAAAACGATTGGAACATTCCGATTGATGTTCAAAAATCAAGTTCTTCCGACACATGCGGCACAAAAATTGAAATAAGCAATCTAAACCAAGGAGTATCAAGCCAATTTGACCGCGAAAAATCTTCGTTTATAACGGACTTAATTGGTAAAATATCTTCTACTTATGCTTTTATTCTAAGTAAAGGATTTAAAATTTACGTAAACGATGCACCAATAAAGGCCAAACAAATTACTTTCGCGTACGACAATAAAATCAAACCGTATATTTTCAAGTCAACAAAGGAAATTGGGAATGAAAAAGTTGATATCTTTCTGACGGTCGGACTAACATCTCCTTTGCTTTCCAGTGAAGAATTGGATGAAAAAGATAAAAACGCTAAATTTTCGTCGCAAGATGCAGGATGGACGGTAATATGTAATGATAGAGTTGTTTTATATTGTGATAAAACAGAACTAACTGGATGGGGAGAAGTTCCCGTACCTAAATATCACACACAGTTCATATCTATTTCAGGAATAGTAGAGTTTTCTTCCCAAAACCCAGAACTACTTCCAACAACCACAACAAAACGTGGAATTGATACGTCAAATGCTTTGTACTTATCTACAAAAAACATAATGAGGGAGGGGACGAAGTATTTTACCGATTTGACTAATCGATATAAAGGCAATGAAAAGAATATAAGAACTTCCATTACCGCCGCAAAAAAATATTCCTTCGAAAAGATAAAATGTGAAGACGCAGAAAATCTTATAACTTTTAAAAAGGCACAACACAAAGATGGCAAAATTGCAAGGCCAAATATTCCATTCCCCAAAAACTCCGAAGATAATAAAAAAAATATTTCCTTTAAAGTGGAAGAATCTGAATTAAATATAGTTTCAAATTTTTTGAATATAGACGGGCAAAAACCTTCTTATGTCGGAGAAAGAGCGTTCAAACATGTGTTGAAAGAAGCCGAAAAATGAAACATCCAGCGTATCAATTACGACACAACAAAGCGATTGATAGATTTATTCTGTTAGAAATACTTAAATGTACTAAAAATATTTCTGATTATACTTATGTAAGCTTGGGCGGACCTTTTTTGGAGGATTTCCAACTAGTACACAGCCATTTCCCTCGCATGAAAATGATTTCCTTGGAAAAAAACAAGGCAACTTTTGACAGGCAATCTTTTCACAAGATAACACGTTTTATTAAATTAAAAAACGAATCATACGATTCGTTTATTTCGAATTATGAAATAAAAGGGAAAGCGTGTATATGGCTTGACTATACTAAATTCGATGTAAATTGTATAAACGACTTTATACATACGTTGCCCAAAGTTGAAGAACGAAGTATCGTAAAAATAACATTGAGATCCGAATTACCAGAATGTAGTGAAATTCCATATTCCGAAATTTCGAATGAACTGAAGGGAAGGCTTAATCGATGCATAGACGACGCGTTAAATCAAAATGAAAATCAGGATGAAATTAAAAATAGGATACAAAATGTGGTTAACGACTATTTTGACTCGGTATTACCGCGCACAGCACTCTTAGATTCTCTTGCTGAATATCTACCTTCGGATTATAAAGACAAACTTACAGATAGATCGTCTATTAGGATTTTGATTCAACAAGTAGTAATGAATGCTGCAAACAAAGCACTAGATCCTTCTTCTGATTTGTTTTTTATGCCCTTAAATTCATCATACTATAATGATGGGACGGAAATGATGAGTATAACTGGAATTGTAATAAAAAGGCAAGATGAAGATAAAGTAAACCGAGAATATTCAAATTTTAAATTCAAATTAAAAGACTGGTATGATTCGCCATCTCTAATCGATGTACCAATCCTTAGTACAAAAGAAAGATTGTATCTTCAAAAATATCTACCCAGAAAGAAAAATGCTGGAGAAAATCTACACAAGTTGTTGGGCTATAAGATAGACGATTCAAAGTCAAGAACAATTAAAATGCTCGGTTTGTATAATGATTTTTACAGTTACTATCCTGTATACGGGAAAATTTTACTTTGACTTATCTACATCATAAAATTGAAAAATTTATACGTGCTAAAATCAGAAAATGGATTCCTCTTCACCTAAAATAATCGACCTTTTTGCCGGAGCGGGTGGTTTGACATTGGGAGCAACTAGAGCTGGATTTGACGTTATTTCTGCCGTAGAGCTAGACAATAAAGCTATAGAAACACATAATCGGAATTTCCCAAACACAATACACCTACAAAAAGACATATCAAAATTATCCGGAGAAGAACTCTTAACATTCTCAAATCTAAAGATCGGAGAGCTTGATGGTATCGTAGGCGGACCGCCATGCCAAGGGTTTAGCACAATGGGGAAAAGGGAAATCGGAGATTATCGAAATACTCTTTTTTCCCACTTTTTTAGACTGGTATCGGAAACCAATCCTACATTTTTTATTGCAGAAAATGTAACCGGAATTCTTGATGAAAAATATAATAAAATTCGAAATAGAGCCTTTGACTTCCTAAAAAAGCGCTATCATATTCTAAAACCGATTGTGGTGAAGGCAAATGATTTTGGTGCACCAACGGTCAGAACGCGTATTTTTTTTATTGGATATAATATTAGAAAAATATTAAAAGAACCAAAAGAAAATGATTTTGTGCCGAGTCTCTCAACAAAAAAAATTGTTGTGAGAGACGCCCTTAGAGGACTTCCTCTCAATGTAGAACCAAAGGGCCTTAAAGAAAATTATGGATGGGAAAAAATCGACAAAAGAACTTTTGGGAAAAACTCTTTTTTTGAACGACTCAAAGGCGTAATCCCATTTGGAGTTGGATCGCCAGCCCTGCTTGAACGTTATTTTGAAAAAAGTGAAGTGTCAGGATGCATCGGAACAAAGCATTCCCCTGAAGTGGAATCTAGATATGCTTCGTTAGACATTGGAGAACAGGATCCTATTTCAAAATCAGTAAAGCTTGACCCCTTAGGATTTTGTCCTACCCTACGTGCGGGAACGGGGCGCGACAAAGGAAGTTTTCAAGCCGTAAGACCCATTCACTTTTTGTCACCGAGAGTAATTACACCAAGAGAAGCAGCAAGATTACAGGGATTTCCAGATTGGTTTGTTTTTGATAAAACGAAATGGCACAGTTTTAGACAAATCGGTAATAGTGTGAGTCCTTTAGTGGCAGAACAAATTCTATCTATATTGAAAGAACACCTCTAACATATCGATTTCTAAAAATTTTCGTGAATAGACAATTCCTTTTCATTCAGAGAATTTCAGTTTTTGAGTCGCGTTTGCCACCCCACTTTGAATTTCTGCGCGGCGGAGGCCTTTTAAGGCAATTCTACTGCGCTTTTTTGTGCCGCAAGTTGCGGAATCATCTTGCATTGGCCTTAATAAGCGTTTTTTGGACATATTTTTCGAGTAAGCGCCAAATCGGAAGCAAAATCTTCAATTCTTTCCTACACTCATTTTTGATTTCTCAATTTATGATGCAAGGCCTTTTTATCGGGCTTCATATGTTTCTTGTGCGGTTTTTGATTAGAAAAAATTTATTTTTTCTTTACACGCAATCGATATATAAATAATACGCGCTGACTAAAGTTATGAAAATTACGCCATCGATATTCGCAACATTTTTAATATTAGCGGCAAGCACTTGCGCACATGCCCATAACGGCGCTGAAAGCAAAAACTTTATGGAAAAACTCGAACTCACAAACGAATGGGATAAAGTATTCCCGCAGAGTGACAAGGTCGCGCACCGCAAGGTGACGTTTAACAACCGCTACGGAATAACGCTCGCAGCGGATATGTATATTCCTAAAAACTACGAAGGCAAGCTTCCCGCAATCGCGGTTGCAGGCCCATTTGGAGCCGTTAAGGAACAGTCCTCTGGCCTATATGCCCAGACAATGGCTGAAAGGGGATTTCTCACTGTAGCCTTCGACCCCTCCTATACGGGAGAAAGCGGCGGCCACCCCCGCTATGTGGCGTCTCCAGATATAAATACGGAAGACTTTTGCGCCGCCGTAGATTTTCTATCGAACCTGCCAGAGGTCGATCCCGACAGAATCGGAATAATAGGGATATGCGGATGGGGCGGAATGGCTCTAAACGCCGCCGCAATCGACACGAGAATCAAGGCTACCGTGACGTCGACCATGTACGATATGAGCCGCGTGAGCGCCAACGGCTACTTTGATTCAATGGACGAAAACGCCCGCTACAAGCTGAAGCAAGAGCTGAATGCCCAGCGCACGAAAGACTTTAAAAACCAAAGCTACGAGCTCGCCGGCGGCCTTCCCGACGTTCTTCCGGCGGACGCCCCGCAATTTGTCAAAGACTATTACGGATACTATAAGACAAAGCGCGGATACCACAAGCGCTCGCTTAATTCAAACGGGGGTTGGAACAAGACGTCGGCGCTGTCGTTTATAAATATGCCGATTCTCTCATATAGCGGGGAAATAAGAAACGCGGTTCTTATGATACACGGGGAAAAGGCGCACTCGTGCTATTTTAGCAAGGATGCTTTTAAGAAGCTCAAAGGCGATAATAAGCAGCTGCTTATAATTCCCGGCGCCAACCATGTCGATTTGTACGACACCCCCGCCATTCCATTTGATAAAATAGAAAATTTCTTTAAGGAAAACCTCAAATAGCAATATAGGCAATATGAAGAGCGAACTTGAAAAAATGCTGTCCGGCGAGGAATACGACAGCCGCGATCCCGTTCTCTTCCAAATGCGCAAACACACGCGCGAAGCGATAAAGGAATACAACGAAAACCCAACGCCCGAAAACCAGGAAAAGGTCTTCGGATACAGACCGGAAAATCTCGCACTCGTGCCTCCTTTCCAATGCGAGTACGGACAAAACATAAAATTCGGCAAAAATGTATTCGTAAATTTTAATTTTAGCGCCCTGTCGTCTGCCGAAATCGAAATAGGCGACAATTGCTACATCGGGCCGAATGTCGGTCTTTACACGGCAATGCACCCGATTGACCCTGAAAGAAGGATTAAGGGAATAAATTTTGCAAAGCCCGTTAAAATCGGCAAAAACTGCTGGCTTGGGGCAAGCGTTATAGTGCTTCCGGGCGTTGAAATCGGCGAGGGGTGTACGATTGGCGCGGGCAGCGTCGTCACAAAAAACATTCCGCCGTACTCAATCGCCGCCGGAAACCCCGCAAAAATCATAAGGAAAATAGGAGAATAGCAATGCTCTACGAAACGCACTACAAAGAAGGAAAAAAAGTTTTCTTTAAAAAGTTCGATTTGAAAATAGCCGGACTCTTATTTCTGCCGGACAATTTTGACGAAAGCAAAAAATATCCTGCGATTGTAGTGACGCACCCGGGAGGAGGAGTAAAAGAGCAGTGCTCGTCTTTGTACGCATGGAATCTAGCGCGGAACGGATACGTAGCGCTTGCATTCGACGCGAGCCACCAAGGCGAGAGCGAAGGAATGCCGAGGTGCTTGGAGGATCCGACTTCGCGCGTGGAAGACATACGAAGCGCCGTCGACTATCTCACATCGCTAAAATATGTGGACGGCGGAAGGATAGGCGCGATGGGTATTTGCGCCGGGGGCGGCTACACAATAAACGCAATCCAGACTGAATTTAGGATTAAGGCGGCAGCCGGCATAAGCACTTGGGACGTAGGAGACAGCGCAAAGAACGGCTTTCCGGGCGTCGATATTCCCGACTTTATGCATAAGCTACTGAAAGAGGTTGCGGACGCGAGGACGTCCGAAGCAAGAGGCGGAAAGGCTGCATACTGGCATTATGTGCCCGAGAGCGAAGCCGACATTGACGAAAACACTTCGACAATTCAAAAGGAAGCGTACGAGTATTACAGGACAGACCGCTGTTTCTATCCAACCTCCGTAAATAAATATTTGGTCTCTAGCAACGACAAGCTCGCAGCCTGGGACGCCTTTGCGCACATAGACACTGTTTCCCCGAGGCCGCTTCTTTTTATTGTCGGCAGCAAAGCCGATACTTTATATTTTACGAAAGACGCATTCTCGAGAGCAAAAGAGCCAAAGGAGATTTTTACAATAGACGGCGCAACCCACGTTGACTTATACGACAAGCCCCAATATGTCGGGCAAGTCGTATCAAAGCTCGTGGAGTTTTTCGGCAAATATTTGCGCTAAGAAAATAGATTTATCGGCCGGCGATAAGGTAGGCGCGGCAACAGTGCGCCCGGCAATGCGCGTTATGCGCGCGCAGCGCAGCAATCAGTTTTTTCGAGACGGCTGAAAAATGCTTTTGAACAGCCGCCGTATTAATAGTAAATTGGCGGTGAATATTTTTTCCGCATAAAAAAAACTTTTCAGAATAAAAATCTGCAAGGTTAGAAATGAGTCCGCCCCGGCGCGAACAATGCGTCGGGGCGGTTTTTTCAGGTATAAGGAAAATTATTATAACTTCACTAGCTCAAGGGCCGAGGGGTTCTCATATTTATTTTCCCAGCCCCGCCGAGGGACATCACAAGCGATGCGTACGACCTGTACCTCGCGCCAAGAAGGCGTATTTCCTCTCTTTTATAAGTGAGGTATTTGCGTTGTGCGTCGCTGACTGCAAAGTAGTCCTGATCGCCAAGTTCGTACTGCTTTTGCGTGTACATCTGAACATCGGCCGAATGGGCAGAGGTCTGCCTTCTGTTCTCGTACTCCCTGTTCATGTGGGATATGTCGGAAAGCAGCGTCTCGACCTCCTCAATGGCTCCAAGCACGGTTGATTTGTACTTTTCAGTCGCCTCTTTATGTGCCGCGATGTCCGCATACTTTTGGGCGCAAAGTTTGCCCGCCTGGAATATCGGTATGTAGAGTTGCGGGCTGATTCCCCAAGCGAGGGAGCCTGCCTCCAACAGATTCTCTATCCTATTAGCCTTGAATCCTACATCGCCGGTTATCGATATTGTCGGGAAGAATGCCGCCGTATCTGCGCCAAGTTGCGCGTTCGCGGCGTAAACGTTGCGCTCGGCTGCCGCGATGTCGGGCCTGCGCTCAAGCAGCTGCGACGGGAAGACTTTCGGAATGTTGGGAAGCGAGTCGGTGAGAGGGGGGCATTTCAACTCGAAGTCTGTCGCGCTCCTTCCGCACAGTAGGGCTATGCGGTTCTTTGCTGCGTCAAGCTGCCTTTTTACATAGTCGAGCTGCGAGGCGGCTTCGTACTCCAATACCTTTGCCCTCGACAAATCCAGTTTGCTCGCGGACTTCAAGCTCAAGCGCTTTTGGACAAACTCTGTCTGTATCTTTCTTACTTTCAAAGTATCGCTCAAAAGTTTTATCTCCGATTCGCACTGCCTTGCAAAGAAGTACTCCGACGCTATACGCGCATGGATTGAAAGCATCAGGTTGCAGTACAAGTTGTACGAAGCCTGCACGAGCGCACGCTCCTTAACAACTATGCTCTGTATGCGCCCAAACAAGTCGAGGCCCCAAGTGGTTCCAAGGCCGACCACCCACGAATTGTACATGCTTCATAACTTTGTCGGTTTGCCCGAGCGAATAGCCGTCGGGCATCTGGACTGAAATCTGCAAGAAGTCGTTATCCTACTTGGGAATGAATCCTGACGGCGTTATTGAGAAAAGATACCCCGTTAGTCCAAGGAGAATCACGTACGTAAAGATTACAAGCACCTAGTGCCTTACGATTCCATGAACGGCCTTCCCGTACTTTTCCGAAACCCAGTCAAACGAGCGGTTAAATATTTTAAAGAATTTTCCAAAGAGGAAATTCATAATCCGCGTAAGCAAGTCCGGCTTTTCGCCGTTGTTTTTTATAAGCATTACGCACAAAGCGGGAGACAGAGTAAGCGAAACTACGCCGGATAGAATTGTGGAAACTGCTATCGTAAGCGCAAATTGCTTATAAAATTGCCCGCTGATGCCCTCGACAAACGCCGTGGGGACGAAACGCGCTCAACACGAGCGTTATTGCGATTAGGGCGTTTTGGACGTGGTCCATAGTGTCTTTCGTCGCCTTTTTCACGTCCATGCCGGGCTTCATATTGCGCTCGACGTTTTCCACAATAACTATCGCGTTGTCGGCCACGATACCGATTGCGAGCGCTATGCCAAAAAGCGATATATTGTTTATGGAAAATCCGAACAAATCCATAAATCCGAACGTTCCGATAAGCGATACCGGTATTGCCGTAAGCGGTATGAGAGACGAGCGCCTCGCTTATCTTGCCTGACATTGGCGCGCGTATGCTTGTGTATTCGAGATTGAGCTTTGCGTTGCGCACTTTTGCCTCGGCGCTCGCCAAAACTGCGTTTGAGGAAAGCATCTCGCAATTTCTCGTGTCGAGGAGCTCTTTTGCGACTACGTCCGCCGCGTACAATTCCTTTGCGCGCTCGAGGTTAGTCTTGGCGAGTTCCACGCGCGCCTTAGCCTCTGCAAGTTCCGCCTCCGTCGAAGCCAATGCCGCTTCGTACGGGCGAGGGTCGATTACAAAAAGGAGGTCTCCCTTTTTTACATTCTCGCCCTCCTTGAAATTTATGGACTTCAAATATCCCCCGATTTGCGCCCTGATATTGACGCTTGCGATGGCCTCGATTTTCGCAGTGTAGTCGTCCCACAAGACGATATCCCGCACGACCGGCTTCGTGTAAACGACTTTCGGAGCCGTTTTAGTGGCGGAAGTATCGGCCTGCTTGCCGCAAGCGCATAGAAGAAATGCGGCCGGTATGCCGATAAACAATAGTTAAGCGTATCTGATGCTTGTCATAATCTATTTTAATGTTTTATCTATAAATTCTGAATTTATTTTGCGCACTTTTTCGGCCTCCATTTCGCCGAAAACCTTCCAGTTCATATCCATCTTTACGCCGAGGCGCGCGGAATTGAAAAGGTGCGTCTGACCGAGAAGTATTTTTGCGGCGATTCTTGCGTCCTCCCCCTTTATGCGGTCGCCCGTGGCGATTTCCACGAGCTTCGAGAGCATCCGCGTGCGCGGAATGAACAATTCTTTCAGGAATAAATCGAATGCCTCGCCGTTGCAGAGCTCTTCGCGCATTAGTATCAGGACAATGTATCTAGAATAGCGGTTGTGCTCGGATTCGCAGCGTATTCTGGAAGATAGAATGTCTTTTATAAGCGCGCGGGCATCCTTTGACTTGCGAGTAGCTTTTAAATTTTCATAGCGCTCGATATAGGGCTCGTATTGCTTCTGGAACAACTTTACTATCAATTTAGCGATCTCCATATAGAGATCGTCTTTGCTTTTGAAATAATAGTTTACTGAAGCGAGGTTTACGCCTGCCTTGTTGGCGAGGTCGCGCATTCTAACGGCGGCGGGAGTCCCAACTGCGAACATTTCAAGCGCCGTGCGCAGTATTTTTCCGGCCGTCTCGCAGTAGCATTCTTTGAGAATAGATTCTAATATCTCGTCCATACCCAGCAATTCGTTTAAATAAAAAATTAAACATTTGTTTAAAACATTTGTTTGTCAACATAAAAAGCGCCCCCACTCCAATTCAAAAAATTTAGAAGCTAAATAAGCGAAATTACGGCGCGGCTATCAGTGTACAACAAGCCAATCGCCCGCCATGCAACAGCAAAGAACAGAAAGCCAAATGACACTGCCGGGAAATCCGGGATTAAACCGCTTATCCGTTTAAAAACGGCTTCATTAAAAAAATTCCTTTATTTTTTCAGTTTAGAATCAAAAATACGCAAAAAAACAATGAAAGTATCGGGCAAACAAAGAAACAGCAGAATGTGCTTTATCTGCGGAATGGAAAATCCAGTCGGGCTGAAATCGCAATTCTACAATATGGAAGACGGCGGCGTGCTGACGATTTTTAAATACCTTCCGGTACACCAAAGCTTCCCACAGCGGGTGCACGGCGGGCTTATAGCCACAATGCTTGACGAGCTTACTTTGCGCGGATATTGGGTATTGGACGAAACAATGCTCGGGGTCACCACATCGATAAACATAAAATTCAGGAAGCCCGTTCCGTACGACGTCGAGCTGCTCGGCAGGGGAATAGTCGTAAACGAAACCTCGCGCTACTTTAAGACCCACACCGCAATAATGGATAGGGACGGCAAGGTATTTGCTGAAGCCGAGTCCGCATACATAAAGCTTCCCGCCGAAAAAATTGCAACAGGTGCAAGCTACCACGATGAAATGCGCTATCTAATTGAAGACGGTGTGACCGAAATAGACGCTCCAAAAATTTAACCTTAAACTATTGCCAACCTCATATGGAAAACTTTGCTCCACAAAACCGCTCTTTCGGAAGAGAGATAACTGCGATTTATTTTAGCCCCACCAATTCAACCAAGCGGGTTGTTGAAGCTGTTGCCGGCAAGCTTTCGAGCCTGAGCGAAATCCCGCTTAGGGAGATTTCCCTTACCCTTCCCTCCGAGCGTTTGGCAAGCATCGGCAAATTTGGCGGCAGCGACATTCTCGTTTTGGGCTTGCCAGTTTACGCAGGAAGAATTCCGCAGATAGTTGACAGTACGTTGCGCGGGCTCAGCTCGGACGGAGCGCAGGCTATCATCATTGCCGTTTACGGGAACAGAGACTACGACGACGCTCTCATTGAAATGTCCGACATTCTATCCGAGAGAGGATTTAAAATTGTTGCCGCAGGAGCATTTATCGGCGAGCATTCATTTTCGAGGGAAGTCGGCAAAGGCCGCCCAGACGGTAGCGATATAAAAATCGCGGAGGACTTTGCTTCATCTATTGCGGGAAAGATAGCCGAGCCTTCAAAAGGCGCGCTAAAAATCAAGGGCAACAGGCCATACAAACAAAGGCTGCCTATGCCGCCGTGCGCTCCAAAAACGCTCGATGCATGCACAAATTGCGGATTGTGCGCCAAAATCTGCCCCGCTGGTGCGATAGACAAAAACAATCCTAAAAAAATCTCCGACGGCTGCCTTATGTGCTGCGCATGCGTGAAAGCGTGCCCGCAAAACGCAAAATATTTTGACAGCGAAATATATCTAAAATTTAAGGCCTTTTTGGAGGAAAATTATTCGGCGAGAAAAGAGCCGGAACTTTTTTACTGACGCCAAAATTGAGGCAACTTATTTTGATTTTTGAAGCGCCCTACTTTATCTTTTATCGGGGCGTTTTTTTATCGTGAAATTACAAAATATTTTTTAGGCCTCAATATTTTGCTTCCCAGTTCAGGCTCGCACCGCATGAGAGAAAATGCTGATTTTTAGCCGCAATTATCCTCTCCCCAAAGCGATACAATTTTTATAGATAAAATTTACAATAATGTTTCAGCCATTTGTTGGCAACAAGAAGAACTGTGAACATTTCCAATATGTTTTCCGACGTAAAATTGCTTCTTTGCAAAACTGCTATACAAAAACTCTATAAATTGTATATATGCGTAACTTGTTGACCGCACACCAAGCAAAAAAGACGGAGAATTAAAGTAAATGGAGTCGATACTTGATTTGGATTGCACTTTTCAGACGCAGGCGACGAGAACTTTTTTGATAAACTTAGTGGAGATTTTTGGCGCACCCGCCAAAAATATAAAAGAGCTTGAAGATAAAAATGGAGTAATTGGCAGATATTTCTCAATATAAAATTACCCGATAAAAAATGCGGGAAAAAGGAAAATTTTGCCCGCACTGCGTAAAATAATTTCAAGACATGCGCTTTTACCTTATATTCAGGCAAAATTGCCAATCCATATTTTAATTTTCCTGCGAAGATATTTTTTCCACATCCCTCCGCGCGAAAAAAAAATTCCGGCGGAGCGTTTTGAAAAGAATGCTCCGCCGGAATGCGGCATTATCCGCCGAAAATCGAATCCGCGCCGAGGGTGCCGTATATCGATTTCAAGTAATTGATGCCCTTTACCGTTTTCAATTTTGCCTGCAACTCGGCTATTTTTGCCGCCGTTGCCGCGTCCTTGTTTTCGGATGACGAAAGCCTGCGGATTGCGCTTTGCAGGAGATTAATCTCTATCTGCTGGCGGTTCATCAGCCGCTCGGCGTACCATTCAGATTTCAGAATGCTTTCGCGCGTGAACATTTGGCGAAGCGACGGATCGTCGAGCGTCTTTCCTTCGTAGGAACCGTCGCGCATAATGTATAGAAGGGCTTTGAGAGGCGGGCACGCGCCCTCGATTGAGCCGTCTTCAAAGTACATCTCCGCCGCCCTGCGATGTGCGCCTACCATATTGTCCATGCCGTCGGCAAAGGCGTCCAAGTCCTGCAATTCTGGCCGCAACATGTCGGCTGTGAATATCGAGGCGGGATTAGAGAAAATCCTGCCGAAATACCTTATGACAAAGTCTTCGGTAATTCGCCAGCCCAGCCGCGAAGCGAGAACTTTTTTGCCTCCGTATTCAAAGTCCTTGCAGCGCTCGAGCATTCCGGCTTTTATTAAGTTTTGCACGTCGAGCTCGTTTGGGCGCATTCTCGCCCATATTTCAGGTATCAGCAGGCTGATGTCGTGGTCTACCCGGTATTTTACGCCGATGTATCCCGCGCTGCTGAGCCAGCCGTCGTAGCGCGTCAGAGCAAACGAAACGAGAGCCGCGTTCAAGTCGGTCACGGCGCATAGGGCGTTGAACGGGCCTTTTGTCATTGCGCCTTCGAGCCCTGCGCCCACTGTGGACGGAGATTTGCCGGTCATTGAGGCAATGTACTCCATGAAAAGCTCCGGAAGTTCGAGATAGTGCAGAGGTCCGTGTACTGCCAGAGCCCGTATGCCTTCGGAAGCCGGATTGTTGCGCCTTCCGGATATAACTGCATTTACTGGATGCGGAACCTCTTTGCCGGGTGCAATGCCTCGCGCAAGGCGTGAGCCGATATCGCTTATATAGTATTTGCGGCGGTTTACGATGTCGTCGCGGTTTTGCAGGTAGCGGACATTCTTGCTCGGCTTGCCGTCTATCAAGCGCGGATTGGCGGACGAAACTACGTATTCCGGCTTTGTCTCTTCGAGAAAGTCGCTTAGATTTTTGCGCATTGGCGGCGTAAACCTGTCGAAGCGCAAGACGTCAGCCGCCATTTCCCCGACCTGCCGCCTGTCGAGCGGCTCGTAGTTTGAGAAAAACATTCCCTTTTGCGACATATCCGCCTCCGCGCGCTTGTCGTAGCCGCGAACAATCGCTTCGTCGGGCCTTTGGAAAAGGCGGTATTCGCAGTTATTCGTAAATTTTACGGACGCCCCGCGCGAAGCAAGATTCTCGGGCAAATATTCAACGGCGGACTCCGGCACGACGACGGACGTCGTGATATCGTCCTCCATTTGAAGCTTTATCGAGGGTGCAAAGTCCTTGCGCAGGCTAAAAGTTCTCCACGAGCCGTCCTCGGTGAATCCTATGCGCAAATACGATGTAAGAACCGGGGCATTCTTGTATTTTAGAGTATTCCCGCCTGTCCCGTTTATCGTGTCAACCGAGAATTTATCCTGCCAATTCTTTCCCCATTCGGGTCTGTAATGGCGCTTAACCGTCAGGACAAACTCCCTTATATAGAACGGAATCGACGAGAGCCATTTGTTGTATTCGTCGGAATATTCGTCCGAAGGAGTCAGAAGTTTGACGACCGACCCCATTGTGCGGCGCGAATCGAGTATCGGGCGGCTAAGCGGGCCTTTATTGTTTGGCGAATTCGGATCGCGGTAGCGGTTGCCGTAGTTTTTGTTTATAATTTCAGAAACAAATTCTATGTCGCGCTTAAAGTCGGCGATCATTGATGGGCCGTGGATAATTGCGTCGGAGATGTCTTTGGACATCTCGCTCTTTCCGCCTCCCGAGACCGTGGCTGGCTTATGGCAATATACGCCCTCCTCTGTCGTTCCCACGAGCCTCCAACGCCTGCTTTCGTGCGGCCGCGACATTTCAACTTTATACCCAGCGGGCGATATGTACGTCGTGTACGGGGTGAGCCTTATCGACTTTTCGACGCCGTCTTTTTGCCATGTCACGGTCTGTGTTTTGAGAGAATAGTACGCCTTTTCATCGACGTATATTATGTCTGGATAATTTTTGTCGCGCGCCCATCCGTCGGGGTGGACTTCTATCGTGTCCGCCAATATCTCAACGAGCCTCGCGAAGGAGCTCTTATTGTTCGGAGCGTATGAAGTTGAATAAAAATCCTCGCCGAGGTCGCGGCTTGAAAATGCGAGCGCCCCGCCGGAATGCTCCTCCTCGCACTGCCCGTACAAGTTGGCGGAATAGCTTATTTGTGTTTTTATCTCCTTTTTGGAGTACCCGAAATAGTTGTCCGCGATGAGGGTGACTATGACGCCCTCCGAGCCTCTCGCCGTAATTTTGAAAGACTTTCCGTCGTTGTATAGCTCGTCCGGGTCCTCCCAGCACATTCCGTCGCGCTTTTGGCGCTCGGTGGCCTCGGATATATTCGGCAGGCCGAGCTCCTTCTTTTTCAGCGATGTCAAGTGCGGAGCGAGGACTATGCAGCCCGTGTGGCCCGTCCACGAGTCGAGGTACTCCGCGGCATCGTTCTTTTGAAGGAACGGATTTCCGGCATTGCCGAATATGCTTTCGACAAAGTCGAGATTGCACACGAGCGCGCCAGGCGCAAAGAAGCGTATCTCCATCGTTTTTTCGGACTCGCCGTTGGGTATTTTGGGGCAAACCGTCGGGCGCAGGTATATCGAGACCCAAGTTTTCGCCTTACGCTCCTGCGTGGAAGTGAACGGGAGCTCGAGCATTTCGTCGGGGGCGGAAAATGCGCGCGCCCACAAATTTTTAAAAACGCGCTTAGGCACGGATTTTTTATCGGCCGGAACAGGAAGCCCGCCTTCGGCGACGTGGAAGACGCCGGCAGTCGTGCGCCTATCGCTGCACGGATTATTCAGTATGCCCTGCCTCACCCTGTACGACGAAACAAGCGGATTTTCATGTTTGTCGCTGTCCGGGGGCAAAGAGAGGGTTCTCGCGGTTCCAAACCTGTCGAGGACAAAAGTCTTGTGCGGGAGCGACGGGAACGGTTCGCGGGGATCGCAAACGTCGCTTAGGTAGTTCTCGAGGTAATTCATTATTCTGGAATCCGGCGGGCAATAATACTCGGCAGACAGTTTGGAAAATTCCCTGTAATTTTCCAAAAGCGGCTTGGCGAGCTCGACAATCGGGTAGTCGTCCTCTTTTCCGAAAACGGGCAGCCCTGCGGCGGACAGCCTCATATTCACGTATTCAAACAAAGTCTCCCCGCCGACTTCGTTTGCGCCGGTTTGCGGATTTATTCCGAGTGCAGATTTATAATCCATAAAAGCTCCTATCCTATAAAAAGGGGGTGACGCGGACACCCATAAGCGGGCGGCGAGTTCTCCCATTGAATATAGAAAGCTAATCGCAGGATTTTTTCACGTTTTTTTTTCGGTTTTCGGGTGTTTTTTGATATTTTAAATGCGGAATAGTTGACAACTGCGGCAAGTTGGCAGAAAATTGCGGCATGAAAAAAATATCCGCCGCATGCTTGGGTTTCGCGTTCGCAATATGCTGCGCGTCTGCAAACGAAGTTTTTACCCCCGCCCCCGAAGACGTAAAAACACTTGGAACCGAGGGGGATCTCGCAAAAGTGCTAAAAAGGGATATTGGCTTTGGCGAGGGCGCGCTCTACCGCCCTTCAACAAACGAAGTTTTCTTTTCGGACCAACCCAAGAATATGATATACCGCTGGACCGAAAAAGACGGATTTTCGGTTTTTATGCGCCCGGCTGGCTATACGGGCGCCAAGGGCGAAATGGACAAGGCGATAGACTTCGGCCCCAACGCAATAGCCCTCGACAAAAATGAAAATCTCGTGTTCTGCCAGCAGGGCCACAGGCGCATAGCAAGGATAGACGAGAAGAGGTTTGAAGTGGAGGTTTTATCGGATTCGTACGACGGCAAAAAGCTGAACAATACAAACGACCTTTGCGTGCTAAAAGACGGCTCCATATTTTTTACCGACCCCGGTTTTTGGCACAAGCGCCGCGCGCCCGAAGCCAACGAGCTCGATTTTAGCGGCATCTACAAAATCACCCCAGACGGGAAAACCGTTTTGATAGACGGCTCGCTTCCCCAGCCCAACGGCATAGATTTTTCGCCGGACGAAAAATATATGTACATATCCCAAAGCGGCAACGGCGAGCAATGCTGGTTTGTTTACGAACTGGATGAGACAAAGACAAAAGTGCTTTCAAAAAAGATTTTCTGCTCCCTTAAAAAGTGGACCGGCAAAGTGCGCGGCGCGCCGGACGGAATGACTATCGGGAAAGACGGCTGGATTTACGCCACAGGCAACGGCGGAGTGCATATTTTCTCGCCCGACTTGAAACATAAAGGGCTTGTTAAAATAGAAAACCAAGTTGCAAACTGCTGTATAATAACGGACGGCGATAAAGAAAAATCGCTTTTCGTAGTAGGCCCCAAAGGTGCTTACATAATCGATATGCAGCGCTTAAAAAACCTCGCCGGGAACGCAAACTAATTCGCCCCTGCGAATGCGAATCCCACAGCAAATGATATATACCGACTTAAATACCGAAATAGACGTTGGCTCGAGCGGGCATTTGATTGAATTCGGCCCATTCAGGGCTTTGGTTGACTGCGGTCTGCATCCTAAATATATGGGGCTGTCCGCGCTGCCGAACCTCTCGAAAGTTCCGCCGGAGACGCTCGACTTCATAGCTGTGACCCACACGCATCTCGACCACTGCGGAAGCCTGCCCGTGGTTGCCAGGCACCAGAGCTCGGCGCATATCCTCGTTGCGGACGAAAGCTACGAGCTTTTGTTTAGAATGCTCCGCAATTCGCGCACTGTAATGGCCAAGCAAAGGGAGGAATTCAATATAAAAGAGTATCCGCTCTTCGACTATTCCGCGATAGACGAACTGCGTTCGCGCGTCGCGCCAATGCCGTTTGCGCATACCCGCCGGTACGAAATAGACGGCAACCTTGCCGACATAACTTTCTATCCCGCCGGACATATACCGGGGGCGGCGAGCGTTATGTTTGAATACAAAAAGCAAAAAATACTTTTTAGCGGCGACATATCCTTCCACTCGACCGGCATATTAAAAGGGGCTGTCCCCCCGCAGGGCAAAGTGGACACCCTTGTGGTAGAGACTACGCGCGGCTCTTATTCGAGGCCCGCAGGCACGACATACGACAGCGAAGTCGAGCGGTTTGTAGCCTCGGTTTCCCGCGCACTTAGAGACGGCGGAAGCGTGCTTGTGCCCGCATTTGCGCTCGGCAGAATGCAGGAGATTCTTTATATAATTTATAAGGCGAAAAAGAGCGGGCGGATTCCGTCTGACACGCCGATATTCGCAGGCGGCCTCGGTCTCGACATTGCCGAGTATTTTATAAAGGGCGCAAAACGCTCCAACACGTTTTCCTTCTCGAAGCAGCATATGGAAGGCGTAAAACCTCTAAGGGGCGAGATAGTTGCCGGCAAGGACTTTGACATTAAGGGCATATACGTTCTCGGTAGCGGAATGATGGTAAAGAATACGCCAAGCTACCTTGCCGCAGCGGCTCTGATGGACAACCGTGCAAACGCGATATTTCTGGTCGGGTACGCCGACACCGACACGCCCGCCTACAAGCTGCAACACTCCGCCCCCGGAGACTCGTTCGCATTCCGCGACTTATTTTACGTCGGTACAGTAAACTGCAAAGTTGACAAATTCGACCTAACTTCGCATGCCGACCACGAGGAAATTCTGAGCTTTATACTTGAAAAGGATCCCCGCAATGTGGTTCTCACCCACGGCAGCTTGGAATCTAGGGAATGGTTTATGTATGAAATCCTCGACAGGTCGCCGAAGACGCGCGTAATAATTCCCGAGCCTTCGGAAACGCTTGAGTTATAATTTTTGGGCGCAAATTTTTTTGAGAAAACAGAAACTTGCAATTAAAGTCGGTCGGCTTTTAGTTATGCGGAATTTCTGTAATTTTAGGTAAAATATTATAGTTGCCCTTAAAAATTTCCCAAAATTTCGATGCGCATCAAAGTCCCGCGCGCCTAAAATTTTTCAAAAAAAGGGCACTTCGTTAAATTCGGCAATAATAAACAAAAAGCGCGCCGGAATTCTCCGCCGCACTCTGAGGTTTTTATTTTTGCGCTATCCAAAACGGCTTAACGCCTCCGGCCCCTGCCGCCACGCGCGCACTCTTAGGGTTCCTGGCTATCAAAGCCGATTAACGACGGCGTCCTTGCTGCCGCACGCCCACCCTCTTAGAGTTCTATGCTATTAAAGCTGCTTAACGACGGCGCCCCTGCCGCCGCGCGCGCAACGCAAACAAAAGCGCGACTGCTCCAAAGGCAAACGCGAACTCGGCGGGCTCAGGCACTTGCGAGAACGATACATCCATTCCCGTCGCGCCAAATACGGCCTCAAACGCAAAGTTGTCAGAAACGCCGCTTATTACCGTTCCCGCTATTCCGCTGCCTTCCTCGTATGTTATCAGATCCTCAAATGAGGATATTCCCCTGTCCACAAGCTCTGCCATTCCCTGGGGATCAAAATTAAATTGCAGATTGATGTCGGCATTCTCTGCTTTGTCGAATTTTCCCGAGAATTGGATTTTATCGGCCTCGGCAGAGTCGGCATGGATATCAATTACAATCGTGCCGCCCGACCACATTCCGCTTTCAAAAGAGACGGTACCGATGTCGGGCGCATCTCCTGGGTCATTGGCCGCAGCGGCGCTGAAATATCCGCCCGATAGAGTTAGAGTTTTAAATGAAGTGTCGCCGTATAGGCTCAGCATTCCGTTTTTGACGGTAATGTTGTCTGCGACAGTATCATAAGAGCCTTTTTCAAGCCTGAGCGTCTGAACGGCATTGGAGGAGGCGGCATTCATTTCTATATTTAACTCAGAATCCGCAGAAATATTGGCGACGGGGTCGTTGTACTGCCCCTTGGAGATGCCTTTAAAAGAGGAATTTGTTGAATTGTTGAAGATAATGTTTTGAATGACAGTCGGTATCGCGCCTCCTACGCCATATGACGTTGCCCCGATTGTGATTTTACCGGTTCCGTCGATACCGTCGCAGGTGAAATTGTTGGTAAAAGTTCCCTCAACTTTCATTGAACGCGTCAGGTTCAGGACGGAATTTGCGTTCGCGAGTTTTACTTTACCCGTAACAAAAGTATCTTTTACATTAAGCGTTAATGCGGCGGTAGCCTGGCCGCTTCCACCGATTATTTCTAGGCCATTTTTTATAGTTAAAGTGCCAATTCTTGAATCGGTATTCATCTGCTTAAAGAAAGCAAGCCACGCCTTTTTATTGTTTGAGGCGTCAATCGTGAGCTTTCCTTCAATATTGAAGGAATTGCCGGCACCCACTATGCCCATCATATTTCCATTGCCTGAAGAAATATAATTAAAATCCCCGCCAATGGTAAAGCCGTCG
>ENA-UONT01000709-UONT01000709.1-human-gut-metagenome-genome-assembly--contig:-CS20-NODE-709-length-35769-cov-31.133673_pt1 | contig 35769 bp, 33 predicted proteins | sample MGYA00242459_ERZ724006 | MGnify/ENA metagenome assembly ERZ724006 | reverse complement strand
GGGCACGGCGTTGGCGGCCCGCGTCACCGCGTAGAGAAAGCTGAGGAAGAAGGGCAATGTCATTAAGTTAGTGGCGAAGACAGTAGGAGTATTCCTGTAAGAATGAGTGCATCCCCGAGCGGGATGCACTCATTCTGCAAAAAAGCATTTTAAAATTACAAAAAATGATAAGGAAATCTTGGCAGAGAATCAAAAAAATGCAGGAGGAGAAGAACCATTTTTGCTTTAAAACATGCAAGAAATTTTCCCTTATTGTTTCCCTTAAGCGGGAAAAATCGCCCCAGAACCAATAACACAAACAGGCACGAAAAGTAATGATATTTGTGAAGAAACTGAAACAATCAGCAACAATCATGCTGTGGTAACACGTGCCTTGGGCAATTCAAATCCGGGTGTCACCTCCAAACAAAGCTCCCGAAACACAGGTGTTTCGGGAGTTTTTTCATGCCTGAAAACAGGTTTTAGCCTTATTTTTAGCCTTATTGGGTCAACCGGCGGAAACTGTGCGAATAAAACGCTCCATGCGGTCGGCACTTTCACGCTTCATCTGGTCAGTCACATGGCCATATACGTCCAACGTAAAGGCCGCTGTGGCGTGGCCCAGATTGCCCTGCACGGTCTTGATGTCGTCCCCGGCGCGGATCGCGGCGACTGCGTAGGAGTGACGCAGGTCGTGGAAACGGGCATTGGGACAACCCATGGCTGCAACGATGCGCTTGTACTCGCGGTAGACTGTCGGCTTTGTCAGGTGCGTCCCGAACTCGTTGGTAAAGACCAGACCCTCCGGATTTTGCCAGTCACTGCCCAACAGAAGCTTCTGCTGCATTTGCCATCGGCGCTGCTGTTGCAACCGGGCAAGGACAGTCTGTGCCGCGGCGATGGTACGGCTTCGGCCATTCTTTGGAGAAACAAGCTCATAGCCCTTGCTCCCCTTGTCCTGATGCAGCTGCATTTGCTTTTCCACAGAGATGATACCTGTATGAAAGTCGATGCAGTCCCACGTCAATCCCAATACCTCGCCCTCACGCATACCGGTGAACAGCGTCAGGATGAACAGCGTTTCAAATCGGTTTCCCTGTATAGCGGTCAGAAATGCGGTGATCTGCGCGTCATCAAAGGGTTTGATCTTCTTGCGCTCTATCCGCGGCAGGATGCAGGCATCGGCAGGGTTATACCGCAGATAGCCGATCAGCACCGCTTGTTGAAGCGCTTTGTGGAGAACACCGTGGACATTCTTCACCGTTTTCGCGGAAAGACCCTCCGGATTCTGCTCGGACGGCTCTCCCATCGCGTTGTAAAATGCCTGTATCATCGGTGCGTTCAATGCCTCCAACCGCACCGCACCCAGCGCAGGCAGAATGTGCAGCTTGATATCGGATTTGTAGATGTGTGCCGTTCTGGGCTTCACGCCGCCCAAGTAGGTCTTTGACCATATCTCCAGCCATTGTGCCAATGTCAGCTTGCACGGCGCATGATACACACCGTTATCAATATCCAGCGTTACCTGCTTCAGCTTCTGCGTCACTTCCTTCTGCGTCTTTCCAGTGATGCTGCGCTGGATCTGCTTGCCTGTGCCGGGGTCGAAGCCCTCTGTGTAGCGGCCCTGCCAGTAGGTGTAGGTCTTTCCATTCTTTGTTGTTGTGATCTTTCTGATGGAACCGGCACCACCGGCTCCTTTTCCTGTTTTTGTACGCGGCATATACGCTCCTTTCCGCCGCGCGGAATGTACCACCTCCATGATATATCCCGCGCGGCTGTTGTGCAAGTTTTATTTCTGTGACGAAGATATCTATTTCCGTAGAAACTCCAACAGTGCCTCTCTCGGAATGCGGATCTGCCTTCCGATACGGACACTTCGTATCTGGCCGCTGTGGATCAGCTCATAGGCGGTGTTGCGGCCGATGCCGAGGAGGGGCATCAAGTCCGCCACCCGCAGTGTCACGGGCAGCTCATGCAGGTCGTGATACTTATTTTCCACGGGCAGCGCCTCCCTTCACGGACGCCAGATAGATGTCCGTCACATCGGGTCGCTCATGTCCCAACAGGCGTGACACGGTAAAATGGGCGTCCAAGGGCGTCATGCCGCCGCTGACGAGAGATGTGTACTTTTCAGCGGCGTAGGTGTGCCGCAGTCCATGGAAGGTAATGCGTCTGTCCGGTGCGGTGGGGTCGCAGATGGCGTCACGGTGGCGGAGGATAAACTGCTGCATGCCGTTGATGGCCCGGTCGGCGGGTACGCCATCCGGCACCAGCAGCTTGTGACCGCGCTCCGTTTTCTCCAGCAGCCGTTGCAGCATCATCGTGATGCGGTCGTCCTCAATGGGAACGATACGGATTTTGCCGCCCTTGCCTTTCACGGTGAGGGCGTTTTCGCGCAGCGCCTGTTCCGCAGTAGCGGTGTCCATGCGGAAGCACTCATGGATACGCAGACCGGCATAGCGAGCCAAATACAGGGCGAGGATGTAGTCCTCCCGCTCCTCCGCCATGGCGCGGCCAATCAGCTTGCCGAACTCCGAGTTTGTCCATGTGCGATCCTGCTGCCCGAAGCGGCGGCGTTCCAAGGCGACGCCCAATTTTTCATTTCTCGGCAGCGTGTAGCGGGGATGGGACATCTTGTCGTGGAAAAAGCGAATGGCGGAAAGGTCTGTCTTGATGGTGCTGGCCGACTTGCCCTGCTCCTGCAAATAGAGAACGTAGCTCACCAAATGCTTGCCGCTGATGTTCTCCAGCTTTTGCAGATGGTAGTGGACAGCGAGGTAGGCGCAGAACCGCTTGACCGCCTCATAGTAGCGATCCTTCGTGCGGAAGCTGCCCTGCCGGTTATGCCGCGCCAGCTTGTCCAACTGGGTAACGAGGGTGTGGTAACTGCCTTTTGTGGTCATATAGAGAAAGCTCCTTATATTCAAAATTGTGTTCAGCTGGGCGCACTTCACCCATTGGAAAGGAGAGCCGTTTCCGGCGCATCTCCGCAGAAAGAATAGACTGCCGCAGACGGGAAGCCTTGGTGCGGCGTGCTTCTCGCGGCTTGCCTGTATGTCTGTCTCTCTTTACTTATTCCAGGTCAGTACGCTGCCACATGGGGCAAATATGCCCTGCTCCGATAGAGCGGTGGCGGACACCAGGCCGCTGAACTCGGCTGCGGAAGGCTCCGCCGGTGTCCTGTGATCCGTCCGGCGACGAATCAAGGGGTGCGCGATACCCCGTATGACCGGCGCCGCACTCTGACTGCGGCATACAGGGCGGGAGCTTGCCTCTCCCTTGACGATTTTCCTGCCGTATCGTCCCAACGGCTTTTTACAAAGATTCTTTTTCCTGATCTGCATCGAAGTAATTTCGGCGCTCTTTCTTTTCCTGCGGTATCGCGGCGGTGGCAAGTGCCGCGACAAAATAGTAAGCAAAAACGCAGGAAGAATCTTCCTGCCGTTTCGGCTTCTTACGATCCTTCCTGCGTTTGCAGTATTGTTCAATTCTGATGACCGCCCGGTTTTTCCGGGAGGGTTCATTTTGACATACTTCGGGTTCTTAATCAGAGCGAAAAGCTGTTGATAATGCTTTCCACCCGTGCCTGCTCTGCCTCGACCTAAATGCTTGATGCCTTAAGTACAGGCACATCATAGCACGGCGACAAAGCGGCGTACAGGTGGAAAATGCCGCGAGAAAAATTCTCGCAGCATAGTCATTAAAGCACGAGGGCGCAATGGCCCTAATCTCAAACGGGAGCGTGATGCTCCTCAGTACAAACTTAACAACGTGTGCGATGCAAATCACAGACCTGCAAATGGTGCACAAAGAACTGGATAATTCTTATATACCACAATATATTGTGGTTGTCAATATAGAAATGTCAAAATAATGTATCAAGGAAGAACGCGGCCAAAAAACACAATACGCATTATCTCCGTATTAAATGCGTATTACGGAGATAATGCGTATTGCGTGCGTATTAAAGGTGTATTGGCTTTTAATAAAGTCTGCCCCTTTGTATGTAAACATTTTCTTTTGGGACTTCAGGCTATGGAAAAAACATAATTGACCTCTATATGAAATCTGGCCTTTATATCACGGAAATCGTCAAGAGGCTGTATCAGAGCGAGCAGATGAAGAAGCAGTTCCCTGACCCCAAAGAACGCTTGCGCCACATTTTTGAGAAGTAGGTGTATGGGCTGGCACCTACCGAAATCATCTATCACATTGCGCTCTCGTACATCCTTGGCTTTAATGAGGATACGAAGGACATCAAGCACAACTTCCGGCAGTTAGACGCACTTCCGTATGCCAAGGAAGGAACGCTCCAGCAGAAGCTGGACGAATTGTTTAGTTGATTACCACTGCATTCCAAAAGAAAGGCACCGGCATCTTCAGTTAGATGCCGGTGCCTTTTTCTGCACAAATCGCTTTTGATGAGAACCCACATAAAACTTTACAGCGACCGCTTTTCTCCGAACAGCCCTAAACGAGAAAATCCCACATCAGATTTTAGACAGCCCCGCCATCAGAACGGATTGACAATTCGACAAAATGTGATATAATCCCACTGTCTGGAAAAATATAAAGTTGTAGCACAGAGGTGTCTGCTCAAAAGCAGATGAAAAGGGAATCCGGTGCGAATCCGGAACGATGCAGTCACTGTGTACGGGAGCGGCCTTGCAATCCACTGGGAAACTGGGAAGGGCAATGCCGTGACGAACGAAGTCAGGAGACCTGCCTCTGTGTGGAATCTCAAACCTGCTGCCAACGGGTTGGTTTTCCTACGAACTTATGATCCGCTGCGGGTCACCGCGCGGATGTATATGTAGTAAGAAGCACCGAGGGCGGCTGTGTGAGACACAGCCGCTTTTATATTTCTTTCAGAACAAATAATTTGGAAAGAGGTAGATTCCCCATGAAGAAAGCACTTGCATTTCTCATGGCGGCAGTGATGCTCATGAGCATGCTGACCGCCTGCGGCAACAAGGACGTTGCCGATGACACCAAGGACAACAACGATGTGTCCACCGCCGAGGCTGATCAGGCCGCCGCCGACAAGGTCGCTGCGCTGATCGACGCCATCTACGTGCAGGAGCGCACTGAGGAGACAGACGCCCAGTGCGAGGCCGCCAAGGCCGCTTGGGACGCCCTGACCGATGCCCAGAAGGCACTGGTGGAGGGCGAGGAAGCCAGCCCCGACTATTTCGGTCTGGACACCGGCGACGCCTCCAAGGACGATCCCCGCAACCAGGACGAGATCGGCGAGAAGGAGCTGCTGGTGGTGTCCTTCGGCACCTCCTACAACGACAGCCGCGTAGCTGACATCAAGAGCATTGAGGACGCCCTGCAGGCGGCCAACCCCGATTGGTCCGTGCGCCGCGCCTTCACCGCTCAGATCATCATCAACCACATCCAGGCCCGTGACGGCGAGAAGATCGACAACATGGAGCAGGCTCTGGAGCGCGCTGTCGCCAACGGCGTGAAGCAGCTGGTGGTGCAGCCCACCCATCTGATGCACGGTGCTGAGTACGATGAGATGTGCGCCGCCATTGACAAGGTTCGTGACAAGTTCGAGTCCGTTGAGATCGCCGAGCCCATGCTGGGTGAGGTGGGCAACGATGCCACCGTCATCAACGCCGACAAGGAAGCCGTTGCCAAGGCCGTCGTCGCCGCTGCTCTGAGCGAGAGCGGTTACGAGTCCACCGCCGCCGCCAAGGAGGCCGGTGTGGCTTATGTGCTGATGGGTCACGGTACGGCGCACGTGGCGAAGGTCACTTACAGCCAGATGGCCACCCAGATGGACAAGCTGGGCTATGAGAACGTGTTCATCGGCACCGTGGAGGGCGAGCCCGAGGATACCTCCTGCGAGGCCGTGATCGCAGCTGTCAAGGAAGCCGGTTACACCACCGTGGTGCTGCGTCCCCTGATGGTCGTGGCGGGCGACCACGCCAACAACGACATGGCCGGTGCGGACGAGGATTCCTGGAAGACCATGTTCGAGGCCGCCGGCTTCACCGTGAACTGCCAGATCTCCGGTCTGGGCCGTATCGCGGACGTGCAGGCTCTCTACGTGGCACACACCAAGGCTGCCATCGACGCTATCGCGTAACAAGGACTGACTTGGCTCCGGGGCGGTATATTATCGCCTCGGAGCCTTTTTCAGAGCAAGGAGGACACATAAAAATGAAGAAGTTTCTTTCCTGTCTGCTGGCACTGCTGATGACGGCATCGCTGCTGGCGGGCTGCGGACAGCAGAAAACAGATGACAACAATGGCGGCGATGTCGCCGAGCCCGCGCTGGCGGACGGCGTGTACACCGCGGATTTCAACACCGACAGCAGTATGTTCCACGCCAACGAGACCTGCGACGGCAAGGGCGTGCTGACCGTGAAGGACGGGCAGATGACCATTCACGTCAGCCTCGCCTCCACCAGCATCGTGAATCTGTTCCCCGGCTTGAAGGAGGACGCACAGAAGGACGGTGCCGTGCTGCTACAGCCCACCAAGGATACCGTCACCTATCCCGATGGTCTGACCGAGACGGTCAACGGCTTTGATATCCCCGTGCCCGCCTTGGACACGGAGTTCGACGTGGCCCTCATCGGCAAGAAGGGCGTTTGGTACGACCACAAGGTGTCCGTCTCCAACCCTGTGCTGAAAGGAGATGATGGCAACGATGCTGCCGCCATTGCGCTGGCCGACGGCACTTACACCATTGAGGTAGGCTTTGAGGGCGGCTCCGGTAAGTCCCATGTGCTGACTCCCTGCACCCTGAAGGTGGAGAACGGCGCTGCCACCGCCACCATCGTGTGGAGCAGTGAGAAGTATGACTATATGCTGGTGGATGGCCAGCGTTACGATGTCCTCACCACCGAGGGCGGCTCCACCTTCGAGATCCCCGTGCGGGCGCTGGATACCCCGCTGACGGTGATCGGCGACACCACCGCCATGAGCACCCCCCACGAGATCGAGTACACCCTGACCTTTGATTCCTCCACCGCCGTGGAGGCCGCCCAGTGAGGCGTTTTCTCGCCGGACTGCTGGCGGCGCTGATGGTCTTGTCCCTCTGCGCCTGCGGCGCGGCTGACGCCCCCGCCAAAGCAGACGGACAAACCGCCGCCGTGTCGTGGGACGAGTTGGTCTTTGACCGCACCATGCCCCTGCTCTACGCCGAGCAGTTCACCGTGGAGTACGCCGGAGACAGCTACAAGCGCATCACCATCCACGACGACCGGGTGTACCTGCTGGTCGCCGAGGGCGCGGCGGTGCCTGACGGAACACCCTCCGGCGTCACTGTTTTGCACCAGCCGCTGGATCAGATCTATCTGGTAGCCGCCGCCGCCATGGACTACTTCGACAAGCTGAACGCCATCGACTGCATCACCCTCAGCGGTAAAAAGCAGTCGGACTGGTATATCCAGCGTGCCAAGGACGCCATGGACAGCGGAGCGCTGGTATACGCCGGCAAGTACTCTGAGCCGGATTATGAGCTGATCCTGTCGCAGGGCTGTGATCTGGCGGTGGAAAACACCATGATCTATCACTCTCCGGCGGTGCTGGAGCAACTGGAGCGGCTGGGCATCCCCGTGCTGGTGGAGACATCCAGCTACGAGACCCAGCCCTTGGGTCGGATGGAGTGGATCAAGCTGTACGCGGCGCTGCTGGACAAGGAGGATGAGGCCGAGGCGCTGTTTAATGAGAAGATGGACAGCGTGGCGGACGTACTGGAGCAGCAGCCCACCGGCAAGACTGTGGCGTTTTTCTACATCACCAGCAGCGGCGCTGTAAACGTCCGCAAGTCCACGGACTATGTGGCGAAGTGCGTCACCATCGCAGGCGGAGACTATGTCTCCTTCGATGAATCGGCGGAGGACAACGCCCAGTCCACCATCAACATTCAGATGGAATCCTTCTACCACGGTGCAGTGGACGCCGATGTACTGATCTACAACAGCATCATCGATGGTGAGCTGCACACGCTGGACGAATTGGTGGCACTGGATCCACTGATGGCCGACTTCAAGGCCGTCAAGAGCGGTAATGTGTGGTGCCTGACCAAAAACTTCTATCAGGAGTCGCTGGAGCTGAGCGATCTCATTCTGGACGTGAACCATGCGTTGAACGACGCGCCGGATACGGCTTTTCACTTTCTGACACGGATGAAGTGAGCGTTTTTTACATCATAAGGAGGAGCAGCATGGAAAGGACCCGCAGATTTCGTATTTGGGGCGGCTTTTGGCTGCTCCTCCTCCTGCTTTTTGTTTTTTTGCTTTGGAATATTTTTGCGGGAAGCGTTTCTCTTTCCGCGTCTGAGATATGGCGGATCCTGCTGGGCGGCGATGTGGGCTTTACACAGAGCCAGATCATCGTGAAGATCCGTCTGCCCCGGCTTCTGTCGGCGCTGATCCTGGGCGGGGCGCTGTCCCTGTCCGGCTATCTGCTGCAAACCTTCTTCCACAACCCCATCGCAGGCCCCTTCGTGCTGGGCATCTCCTCCGGCGCGAAGATGACGGTGTGCGTGGCCATGCTGGCGCTGCTGAGCCGTGGCAAGACCACCTCCTCCGCCATTCTCATCGCGGCGGCCTTCGTGGGCGCCATGGTATCCATGGGCTTCGTGCTGCTGATCTCCCAGCGGGTCAAGCGCATGAGCCTGCTGGTGGTCTGCGGCGTGATGATCGGCTATATCTGCTCGGCGCTCACGGATTTTCTCGTGACCTTTGCCGACGATTCCAGCATCGTGAATCTGCACAACTGGTCTCTCGGCTCCTTCTCCGGCATGAGCTGGGACAACGTAAAGACTATGGCCGTTGTCTGCGGCATCACGCTGCTGCTGACCTTCCTGCTTTCCAAGCCCATCCGGGCGTACCAGTTGGGCGAGGTCTACGCCCAGAATATGGGCGTCCCCCTGCGGGCCTTCCGGACGGCGCTGATCCTGTTGTCCAGTGTGCTGTCCGCCTGCGTCACGGCCTTTGCCGGCCCCATCTCCTTTGTTGGCATCGCAGTGCCGCACCTGATGAAGTCCCTGTTCAAATCGGCGGAACCGCTGTGCATGATCCCGGCCTGCTTCCTGGGCGGCGGCGTGTTCTGCCTGTTCTGCGACCTCATCGCCCGCACCGCCTTCGCCCCCACGGAGGTGAGCATCAGCTCCGTCACGGCGGTGTTCGGCGCACCCATCGTCATCTACATGATGATCCACAGAAAGGCGGCGTGAGTATGGCAGCATATCTGGAAACAAAAGACCTGTCCGTGGGCTACCACGGCAAGCCGCTGATCGAGGACATCGCCCTCCATGTGCAGCGGGGCAGGATCGTCACGCTGATAGGCCCCAACGGCTCGGGAAAATCCACCATATTGAAAACCATTATCGGTCAGCTCTCCAAGGTGTCCGGCACGGTGTTTCTGGACGGGAAGGCCATGGAAGCGCGCAGCCGCAACGAGATCGCCCGGCGCATGGCCATTCTGATGACGGCGCGCATGGAGCCGGAGCTGATGACCTGCCGGGACGTGGTGGGTACCGGCCGCTATCCCTACACAGGCAAACTGGGAATCCTCACATCGGAGGACCGGGCCATTGTGGAGCGCTCCTTGGCGCAGGTAGGCGGGCTGGACTTTGCCGACCGGCCCTTTGCCAACATCAGCGATGGGCAGCGCCAGCGGATCCTGCTGGCCCGGGCCCTGTGTCAGGAGCCGGAGATCATCGTGCTGGACGAGCCCACCAGCTTTCTGGACATCCGCTATAAGCTGGAGCTGCTGACGGTGCTCAAGCGCATGGTGCGGGAGAACGATCTGGCGGTGTTGCTGTCGCTCCACGAGCTGGAGCTGGCAGAGCGCATCTCCGATACCGTGGTGTGCGTGGCGGGCGACAGGATCGACCGCATCGGCCCGCCGGAGGAGATCTTCACCCGCGCATATATCGCAAAGCTGTACCAGATGGAGCACGGGAAGTACGACCCCTGCTTCGACAGTCTGGAATTCGTGCCGTAAGGAGTGCCATCATGGAAAAACAGGGTGTTTTTTACGCCGTCAGCGTGGGTCCCGGCGACCCGGAGCTGCTGACCCGGCAGGCGTGTCGGGTTCTGGAGGTGTGTGATGTTATAGCGGCCCCTCGAACCAAGGCCGGTCGGATGCTGGCGTTGGACATCGCCGGAGGCGCGGTGGATATGCGGGGAAAGACCATATTGCCGCTGGACTTCACCATGGCGCATGACGCGGCGGTACGCGAGGATAGCTACCGCACGGCGGCAGCCGCTATCAAAGCAGAGCTGTCGGTGGGACGGGATGTGGCCATGGTCAATCTGGGCGACGTATCCGTGTACGCCACTGCCTACTATATTCTGGAGCGCGTCCGCTCTGACGGGTTCGAGGTGGTCATGTGTCCCGGTGTCACCAGCTTCTGCGCCGTGGCGGCGCGGCTGGGGCGCAGCCTCACCCGCATGGAGGAGCCTCTCCACATCCTGCCGGGCAGTGCCGAGCTGGACAGCGCGCTGGCGCTGCCGGGAACGAAGGTGCTGATGAAGTCCGGGAGAGCCATCCGCGAGACGGCGGAGGCGTTAAAGCGCCACGGCCTGCTGGCAAATGCCGGGATGGTGGCGGACTGTGGGCTGGAGACGGAGCAGGTCTATACCGACCTGCGGCAGCTGCCGGAGGAGATCAGCTATTTTGCCACCATTGTGGCGGATTGAGAGGACACTATGCAGAGACGAGTGCCCCGGCTGGTGCTTGCCGGAACCAACAGCGGCTGCGGCAAGACCACCGTCACCTGCGCCGTTTTGCAGGCACTGGTATCGCGGGGTCTGCGGGTAGGCGCGGCGAAATGCGGCCCGGATTACATCGACCCCATGTTCCACAGCCGTGTTATCGGCGCGAAAAGCTCCAATTTGGACAGCTTCTTTTTTGACCGCGACACCATGCGCTATCTGCTGGCTCACAACGGTCAGGACTGCGATATCACGGTGATTGAGGGGGTCATGGGCTATTATGACGGTCTGGGGCTGACATCCACCCGCGCCAGCACCTATGAGACGGCGCGGGAAACGGAAAGCCCCGTGGTGCTGGTGGTGAACGCACGGGGGGCGGCGTTGTCCGTTGTGGCGGCGGTGCAGGGCTTTCTGGACTTTGCGCCGGACAACAACGTGCAGGGCGTCATTCTGAACGGGTGCAGTGCCATGAGCTACAGCGCGCTGGCGCGGGAGCTGGAAAGCCGGCTGGGCGTCCGCGCCTGCGGCTATCTGCCCCGGCTGCCAGAGTGCACGCTGGAGAGCCGCCATCTGGGGTTGGTGACAGCGGACGAGGTAGAGGATCTGCGGGAGAAGCTGCGGCAGCTGGCGGAGGCGGCGGAAAAGACGCTGGAGCTGGACGCGCTGCTGGAGATCGCCCACAATGCGCCAGTGCTGGACTTCACGCCGCCGGTATTGCCGGAAAAGGGCGCGCCGGTGCGGATCGGCGTGGCGCGGGACCGGGCGTTCTGCTTTTACTATGAGGACAGTCTCGACCTGCTGCGGCAGCTGGGCGCGGAGCTGATACCCTTCAGCCCGCTGGCGGACGAAAAGCTCCCCGACGGTGTGCAGGGGCTGTACTTAGGCGGCGGCTACCCGGAGCTTTACGCGGCGCAGTTGGAGGAAAACCACGCCCTGCGCAGGCAAATCCGAGACGCTGTACACACGGGGATGCCCTGTATCGCTGAGTGCGGCGGCTTCATGTATCTGACGCAGGCCATCGCAGGCCGCGCCATGGTGGGTGCGCTGCCGGGGGACTGCTTTGATACGGGGAAGCTGACCCGGTTCGGCTATATCACCGCCACGGCCCGGGAGGACAATCTCCTCTGCCGCGCCGGAGAGCAGGTGCCGATGCATGAATTCCACCACTGGGACACCCCACAGCCCGGCGATGCTTTTGGGGCGGAAAAGCCCTCCGGAAAGCAGTGGCGCTGTGCGTATGCCACGGACACGCTGTATGCGGGTTTCCCCCACTTCCATTTTTACGCCAAGCCTGTCATGGCACAGCGCTTTTTGGCGGCTTGCAGAAAGGAGACGCTATGATGGAGCAAATGAAGCCTATGGACATTGAGAAGCGCAGCTTCGCCATCATCACAGAGCTGCTGGGCGACCGGCGGCTGGACCCGGAAAATGAGCTGGTCATCAAACGGGTCATCCACACCACGGCGGATTTTGACTATGTGGACAATCTGGCCTTTTCCGACCACGCGGTGGAAAAGGCCATCGCCGCCCTGCGGGCGGGCTGTGACATCGTCACCGATACGCAGATGGCCAAGGCCGGAATCAATAAGACGATCCTCGCCTCGCTGGGTGGGGAGGTACACTGCTTCATGTCGGACGCAGACGTGGCGGTGGAGGCTAAGGAGCGCGGTGTGACCCGGGCCTTTGTATCCATGGAGCGGGCAGCAGCCCTGCCCAAGCCCTGCATCTTCGCCATCGGCAACGCCCCTACGGCACTTTTTTCGCTGGAGGAACTGATGGAGGCAGACAAGCTCCGTCCCGCCCTCATCATCGGGGTACCGGTGGGCTTTGTGAATGTGGTGGAGAGCAAGGAGCGCATCATCAAGGCCGCTGCCGCGCCCTACATCGTGTCCCGGGGCCGCAAGGGCGGCAGCAATGTGGCGGCGGCCATCTGCAACGCCATGCTCTACCAGATCAGGCGGTAGGTCATGAAGGAATTTATCATACGGGACGGAAAAAAGCTCCGTCTGGGCTACACCACCGGCTCCTGTGCCGCGGCGGCAGCCAAGGCCGCCGCATGGATGCTGCTGAGCGGCAGCAAAAAGGAGTCCATCCGCCTGCTGACACCCAAGGGCATGGAGCTGGCATTGGCGGTGGAGGACATCTATCTGTCCCCGGACTGTGTGCGCTGCGCCATCCGGAAGGACAGCGGCGATGACCCGGATATCACCCGTGACACCCTGATCTATGCCGAGGTGCGGAAAACAGAGGCTGTTGGTATTGTCATCGACGGCGGACAGGGCGTAGGTCGGGTAACCAAGCCGGGTCTTGACCAGCCGGTGGGTGCGGCGGCCATCAACTCCGTGCCCCGCCGGATGATCCGGGAAAATGTGGAGGAGGTCTGCGGTCTGCTGGGCTACACCGGCGGTCTGCGGGTGGTAATCTCCGCTCCCGATGGCGAGACGCTGGCGAAAAAGACCTTCAATCCCCGGTTGGGCATTGAGGGCGGCATCTCTATCTTAGGCACCACGGGGATCGTAGAGCCTATGAGTGAGCAGGCGCTGGTGGACACCATCCATGTAGAGCTGCGGCAGCGGCGGGAGGGCGGCGCGGATTATGTACTGCTTGCCCCCGGCAACTACGGCGTAGACTATATCAAGGGTGCCATGGGCATCGACCCCGCCACGGCGGTGATGACCTCCAACTTCATCGGCGACGCGCTGGAGATGTGCCGGGAGCTGGGCTTCCGAGGGGTGCTGCTCATCGGTCATATCGGCAAGCTGGTAAAGCTGGCGGGCGGTATGTGGAACACCCACTCCCGCTACGGCGACTGCCGCATGGACATCCTGACGGCCTGTGCCGCCGCAGAGGGGCTGCACGGCGGTGCGGCGACGGAGCTGCTCCGCTGCGCCACCTGTGACGACGCCCTGCGGCTGTTGAAGGAGCAGGGACTTTATGACGCAGTGCTGCACCGGCTGGCCGGGCGCATTGACGACATGATGCACTATAAATGCAGTGATATAGAGACGGGAGCCATCCTCTTTTCCAAGGAATATGGCTATCTTTGTGAGACGAAGGGCGCATCCAAGCTGCTGCGCCGGATAAAGGAGGACTGACAATGGTACATTTTGTGGGAGCGGGCAGCGGCGCTGCCGACCTCATCACCGTCCGAGGCACCAAACTGCTGGGCGAGGCCGACGTGGTAATCTACGCCGGCTCACTGGTGAATCCGGCGCTGCTGGACTACACCAGGGAGGGCTGCGAGATCCACGACAGCGCCAAACTGACGCTGGAAGAGGTCATCGCCCTCATCGAGAAAGCGGAGGCGGAGGGAAAGACCACCGTGCGCCTGCACACAGGGGATTCCAGCATCTATGGTGCGGTGCGGGAGCAGTTCGACGAGCTGGAAAAGCGGGACATTGTCTACGATGTCTGCCCCGGCGTAAGCGCCTTCTGCGGCGCAGCGTCCGCGCTGCGGGCGGAGTACACCCTGCCCGATGTGAGCCAGACCGTCATCATCACCCGCGCCCCGGGCCGCACCCCGGTGCCGGAGCGGGAGTCCATCCGCTCGCTGGCGGCCCATCAGGCCACCATGGTGCTGTTTCTCAGCACTTCACTGACCGAACTGCTGCAAGCCGAGCTGCTGGCGGGAGGCTATACCGCTGACACCCCGGCGGCAGTGGTCTACAAGGCCACTTGGCCGGAGGAGCATATCTTCCGCTGCACGGTGGGGACGCTCCACGAGACGGTGACAGGCAACAGTCTGACCAAGACCTCGCTGATCGTGGTGGGCAACTGTCTGGGTGACACCTATCTGCGCTCGCTGCTGTATCACCCCAACTTTACAACGGAGTTCCGCAAGGGGGCGCAATGAGAGCCGCCCTGTTTACTTTCAGCCGCGGTGGCTGCGCCACGGCGCGGCGGATACTGGCAGCGCTGCCGGAGGAGGCATGGATGTGCTATACCATGCCGCGTTTTGAAGAGCCGGGCTTTCTGCCGCTGGACAAGGCGGTATATGGCGCGAGCTTTTCCTCCATGGACGCACTGATCTTTGTGGGGGCCTGCGGCATCGCCGTGCGGGAGATCGCCCCCTATGTCAAAAGCAAAAAAACCGACCCGGCGGTGGTTTGCATCGACGAGGCGGGGCGGTTTGTGATCCCCCTGCTCTCCGGCCATATCGGCGGCGCCAACGCGCTGGCGGTGAAGCTGGCGGAAAAGCTGGGGGCCACGGCGGTGGTCACCACCGCCACCGATGTCCGCGGCAAATTTTCCGTGGACGCATGGGCTGCCCGACACGGCTGCGTCATCTCTGACATGGGGCTTGCCAAGGCGGTTTCGGCGGCGATCTTAGAGGAGGATATCCCCCTTTGCAGCCAGTTTTCTCTGCCCGCCCCCCTGCCGGAGGGTACGTTTGCCGGGGAGAGCGGCCCGCTGGGCGTTTTCATTGGCTGGCGCACAAAGGCACACTTCGCCCGCACCCTGCGGCTTATCCCTCGCGTACTGCGGGTAGGTGTAGGCTGCCGGCGGGGCATCTCCGCCGAGGCGGTGGTGCGTGCGGTGCAGACAGTGTTCGCGGAAAATGGGCTGGACACGGCGGCCATCTGCGGCGTCTGTTCCATCGACCTGAAGCAGGACGAGGCAGGCCTGCTGGCCGCCTGTGAGAAAAACAACTGGCCGGTGCATTTTTACACGGAGCAGCAGCTGCGGGATGTGGCGGGTGACTTCACTCCCTCCGATTTCGTCCGCTCCGTTACCGGCGTGGACAATGTCTGTGAGCGGGCGGCGCTGCTGGATGCCGAAAAACTGATCGTACAAAAAACAGCGCGGGACGGCGTGACCATCGCCGTCGCGGCGGAGCATTGGGAGGTGCGCTTTGGGTAAGGTAATTGTAGTAGGTATCGGGCCGGGCAGCTATGAGGATATGACCATTCGGGCGGATACCGCCCTGCGGGCGTGTGACGCCATCGTAGGCTACCCGGTGTATGTGGATCTGGTGCGGGATCGCTACCCCGGCAAGGAGCTTCACTCCACCCCCATGACACGGGAGGCCGAGCGCTGCCAGCTGGCGCTGGAGCTGGCGCGCAGCGGTAAGACCGTCGCCATGGTCTGCTCCGGTGACAGCGGCATCTACGGCATGGCGGCGCTGGTCTATGAGCTGCGGGGCGAGGCGCAGGAGCCTGAAATTCAGGTGGTACCTGGTCTGACGGCGGCTTGCAGCGCCGCAGCGGTGCTGGGTGCGCCGCTGACCCACGACTTTGCGGTCATCAGCCTCAGCGATCGGCTGACGCCGTGGGAAACCATCGAAAAGCGGCTGGACTGCGCGGCGGCGGCGGATCTGACCATCGCCCTGTACAACCCCGCCAGCCACGGCAGACCCGACCACCTGAAGCGGGCCTGCGATATCCTGCTGCGCCGTCTGCCGGGAGAGCGGCTGTGCGGCATCGTGCGCAATATTGGCCGTGAGGGGCAGAGCAGCCGCATCCTGACGCTGGCAGAGCTGCGGGAGGCGGAGGTGGATATGTTCTGCACCGTGCTGATCGGCAGCACCGTCGTCAAAACGGTGGCCGGTCAACTGGTCACACCCAGAGGATACCGCAATGTGTAATATCTGCGTGTTTGCCGGCACCACGGAGGGCCGGGAACTGGTGGAATTCCTGGCCGGACAGCCGGTGCAGGCTACGGTATGCGTGGCCACGGAGTATGGTGAAACGCTGCTGCCGGAGGCGGAAAACATTACGATTCTGGCGGGACGCATCCCGGTAGAGGACATCATCCGGATGCTGCAAAGGATGCGGTTCGATCTGGTCATCGACGCTACCCACCCCTATGCCACCTCCATCACCGAGAGCATCTGCACAGCCTGTCGGGAAACGGAGACGGAGTATCTGCGCCTGCTGCGGCAATCCTCCGAACAGACGGAGGATGTGGTCTGCGTGGAGAATGCGGCGGCGGCCGCCGCATTTCTGGAGAGTACGCGGGGCAATATCCTGCTGACCACCGGCAGTAAGGAACTGGCGGCGTATAGCGGCATCCCCGATTTTACCCAGCGGGTATACGCCCGGGTGCTGCCCATGGATGCCTCGCTGGAGGCCTGCCGCGCAGCGGGGCTGAAGGCCGCCCATATCATCGCCATGCAGGGGCCTTTCTCCGAGGAGATGGATCTGGCTACACTGCGGTTTGCCGACGCCGCATGGATGGTGACCAAGGACGGCGGCGAAGCCGGCGGCTTTCCCGCTAAGGCATCCGCCGCCCGGAAGGCGGGCGCAGGTCTGGTGGTCATTGGCCGCCCGCCCCAGCGGGAGGGTCTTCCCTTTGCGGCGGTGCTGGATGTTCTGTGTAAGCGGTTCGGCTGCACCGTCCGGCCGCAGGTGCGGATCGTCGGCATCGGCCCCGGCAGCCGGGAGGCTATGACCCGTGAGGTCAGTGAAACCATTGAGGTGGCGGACTGTCTCATCGGCGCAAAACGGATGCTGGAGGCTGTGGCGCGGCCGGGACAGCACACCTGCGACGCCATTGCGCCGCAGGATATTGCGGACTTTATCCGCACCCACTGGGAGTACCGCCGCTTCGCGGTGGTCATGTCCGGCGATACCGGCTTCTTCAGCGGCACGAAAAAGCTGCTGCCCCTGCTGGAGGGCTGCGACACGGCGGTGCTGCCGGGTTTGAGCTCGTTGTCCTATCTGTGCGCCCGGCTCCGGACCTCCTATGAGGATGTCCGGGTGGTGAGTCTCCACGGGCGGCAGCACAACATTCTGCCGGAGGTGCGGGCAACCAGCCGTCTCTTTGCGCTGGTAGGCGGCGAGCGCGGCATCAACGACCTGTGCCGTACGCTGACAGAGGGTAATCTGGGCCACGTCTCTGTGTATGTGGGCCAGCGGCTGGGCTACCCGGATGAGCGCATCGTGCGCGGCACGGCGGCGGAGCTGACGGATGGTGTCTATGCCCCTCTAAGCGTGGCGCTTATCGAAAACCCCCATCCCGACGCGGTGGTCACACCGGGTCTGCCGGATGACGCCTTTCTCCGCAGTGCGGAGGGAATGCCCGTGGTTCCCATGACCAAAAGTGAGGTGCGGGCGGTGTGCCTTTCCAAGCTGCGGCTGACGGAGCGGAGCGTCTGCTGGGACATCGGCGCCGGTACCGGCTCAGTGTCGGTGGAAATGGCCTTACAGGCAAAGCAAGGGCTTGTCTGCGCCGTAGAGCGGCGAGAGGATGCCGCAGCGCTGCTGGGGCAAAACCGTAATCGGTTTGCATTGGAAAACTTACAGGTGGTCTGCGGCAGCGCGCCGGAGGCCTGCGTCGGCTTGCCAGCCCCCACTCACGCATTCATCGGCGGCAGTGCCGGCAATATGCACGAGATCGTGGCGCTGCTGCTGGCAAAAAATCCCCATGTCCGCATCGTGGCCACGGCCGTTTCGCTGGAGTCCGTGGCTGAGCTGACGGACTGCCTGACGGCGTTCCCCTTTGCGGAGACGGAGGTGGTGTCCCTGCAAGCGGCGCGGGACAGAAAAGCCGGAAGCTACCACCTGATGAGCGGACAGAATCCCATTTATATTTTTACGATGCAGGGCGGAGGAGAAACGGCATGATGTGGTCGCTTGCGGCACTTGTTATCGGCTTTTGCATAGACTTTCTGGTGGGCGACCCCCACGGCTTTCCCCATCCGGTAGTTCTGATTGGAAAATGTATCAGTGTGTTGGAGCGGGGGCTGCGGTGCATATGCCCCAAAACGCCATCCGGCGAGCGGGCGGCGGGCGCCATCCTGTGGGGCGCGGTGGTCATCGTATCCACCGCCGTCCCGGCTCTGCTGCTGTGGCTGAGCGGTCTGCTCAGCCCGTGGCTGCGTCTGGCGCTGGAAAGCGTGATGTGCTGGCAGATCTTGGCCGTCAAGTCCCTGCGGGACGAGAGCATGAAGGTCTATGACGCGCTGGAGAGCGGCGATTTGGCCGCCTCCCGCCATGCTGTTTCCATGATCGTGGGGCGGGATACCGACCGGCTGGACGATGCCGCCGTGACCCGTGCCGCCGTGGAAACGGTGGCGGAGAACACCTCCGACGGCGTGGTGGCGCCGCTGCTGTTTCTGGCCATCGGCGGCGCGCCGCTGGGCTTTTTCTACAAGGCGGTGAACACCATGGACTCCATGCTGGGGTATGTGGAGCCGCCCTATAAGAACATCGGTCTGGTGCCCGCCAAGGCCGACGATGTGGTGAATTACATCCCAGCGCGGCTGTCGGCGCTTCTGATGCTGGCGGCGGGGGGGCTGCTGGGGCTGGACACCGCCAACGGCTGGCGGATCTTCCGCCGGGACCGCCGGAAGCACGCCAGTCCCAACTCGGCGCAGACGGAATCTGTCTGCGCGGGCCTTCTGGGCCTGCGTCTGGCCGGGGATGCGTGGTACCACGGTGTACTGCACAAAAAGGAGTATATCGGCGACGCATCGCGGGAGATCACCCACGAGGACATCCCCCGTGTGTGCCGCCTGATGACCGTCACAGCGGTCCTCACCCTGCTTTTGAGTTGCGGGGTCAAGCTGCCCTTTGCACTGTAAAGGAGACATAGATGCTGTATCAAACAGAAAATCAACACGGCGGCGATGTATACGGCGGCGGTATCACGCTGGATTTTTCCGCCAACACCAACCCCCTGGGTACGCCTCCCGGCGTACTGGAGGCGGTGTGCCGGGCTCTGCCCCGGCTGCACCGCTACCCCGACCCCTACTGCCGTCGGCTGGTGCAGGCTATCGCGGGCCATGAGCAGGTGCCGGCGTCCTATATTCTCTGCGGAAACGGCGCGGCAGACCTGATCTACACATACTGCGCCGCCCTGCGGCCCCGGACGGCGGTAGAGCTGGCCCCCACCTTTGTGGAATATGGGGCGGGACTGGCGCAGGTGGGTTGCCGCGTAGAGCGGTATTTCCTGCATCAGGCGCAGAATTTCGATTTGGACGAGAGGTTTCTGTCCTTCTTAGAGGAGAAAAAACCGGAGGTGGTATTCCTCTGTAACCCCAACAACCCCACCGGGCGGCTGATCCCGCTCCCTCTGCTGGAGCAGATCCTGCAATACTGCGCGGCACAAGGGGCGCGGCTGTTTCTGGATGAGTGCTTTCTCGATCTCACGGAGGACGGCGTCAGCGCCAAGTCCCTTCTGGCAGCGCACCCGGAGCTGCTGATCCTGAAGGCATTCACCAAGAGCTACGGCATGGCGGGCATCCGGCTGGGGTACTGCCTGTGCGCCGACAATGCGCTGCTGCGCCGCATGGCGGCCGCGTCCCCGCCGTGGAACGTATCCACACCGGCCCAGAGTGCCGGTGTGGCGGCGCTGGCGGAGCGGGACTTTCTGCAAAGGACGCTGTCCCTCGTCCGCACGGAGCGGCGGTGGCTCACGGATAACCTGACGGCGCTGGGCTTCTGGGTATGCCCGTCCCATGCCAATTACCTGCTGTTCCGCGGGCCGCTGGGGCTGCGGGAGGGCCTGCTGCAGCAGGGTATCGCCATCCGTGGCTGTGGGAATTACAACGGGCTGGGCGACGGGTGGTATCGCATTGCGGTGAGGCCTCACGGGGAAAATGAAGCATTGATAACGGCCATCCGGCAATTCTGCAAGGAGAAATCACTATGGCAATGAATATTATGATTCAGGGGACCATGTCCAATGCGGGAAAGAGCCTGCTGGCGGCGGGACTCTGCCGCGTTTTGAAGCAGGACGGCTACCGCGTGGCACCGTTCAAGAGCCAGAACATGGCGCTGAACTCCTTCATCACTAAGGACGGCGGCGAGATGGGCCGGGCGCAGGTGGTGCAGGCAGAGGCCGCCGGGATCGAGCCGGATACCCGCATGAATCCCATCCTGCTCAAGCCCACCACCGACGTGGGCAGTCAGGTCATCGTCAACGGACAGGTGCGGGGCAATATGCAGGCCATGGAGTACTTCCGCCGCAAGCGGGACTACATCCCCGCTGTGCTGGAGGCCTACAACAGTCTGAACTCAGAGTATGACGTGATCGTCATTGAGGGGGCAGGCAGCCCCGCGGAGATCAACCTCAAGCAGGATGATATCGTCAATATGGGCCTTGCCAAGCTGGTGGACGCGCCGGTGCTGCTGGTGGGCGACATCGACCGGGGCGGCGTGTTCGCCCAGCTCTACGGCACGGTGGCGCTGCTGGAGGAGGACGAGCGCCGCCGCATCAAGGGCGTGGTGGTCAACAAATTCCGGGGCGACCGGGCCATTCTGGAGCCGGGACTGAAGACGCTGGAGCAGCTGTGCGGCATCCCGGTGGCGGGGGTCATCCCCTACGCCCATATAGACATCGACGATGAAGACAGCCTGACCGAGCGGTTTGACCGCTCCAAAGAGCGAAAACTCTTGGATATCGCGGTAATCCGTGTGCCGCGCATCTCCAATTTCACGGATTTCAGCCCCTTCGAACATTACGGAAACGTGTCGCTGCGCTATGTGGATCAGGTGAGTGACCTGCACCAGCCGGACATGATCCTGCTGCCGGGTACCAAGAGCACCATTGCCGACCTGCGGTGGCTGCGGCAGTCCGGTCTGGAGGCGGCCATTTTGAAGGCGGCTGACGCCGGCACGCTGGTTTTCGGCGTCTGCGGCGGCTATCAGATGCTGGGGCGCACCGTGTCCGACCCGGAGCAGGTGGAGGCCGCCGGTGTCACGGAGATCAACGGTTTGGGCCTGCTGGAGATGGACACCGAATTCCGGGGTGAAAAGGTGCAGACCCAGACGCAAGGCGTCTTTCACGGTGTGGAGGGAATGCTCTCCGGCCTGAACGGGCTCGCCTACGAGGGGTACGAGATCCACATGGGCCGCAGTCAGCAGCAGATGCCCGCCCTCACCGGCAGCAGAAACGTATACGGCAGCTATGTCCACGGCATTTTTGACGCGCCGGGCATCACGGATACGATCCTGAAAGCACTGTGCGCCAGAAAGGGCGTGTCTTTTGACGCGCTGGCAACCTTTGACGCCTGCGGCTACAAGGAACGGCAGTACGACCTGCTGGCGGACGTGGTACGCGGCGGACTGGATATGTCCTTTGTCTACCGGGTGCTGCGCCGGGAAGTATAACGAAACAAGTTCCGATGGAAAAAAGGGGGGGAGACTTGAGCAGGATATTATGCGTGATTGACGGCATGACGGATCCCCACTTTCAGGTGGAGCGATATGGCCATCTGGCGTCCATGGGTTCGATGCGGTATGTGGATACCTGCGGCGGCTTCCCACCGGAAACACTGCACTGCGTACTGCGCCTGTTGGGGGTAACGGATCTGCCGGTACATCTCCGAGGCTATGTAGAGGCGCTGGGGGCCGGAATCCCCGTCCGGCCCGATGACCTGCTACTGCGGGGCAGCTGCTACACGCTGGATGGAGAGGGCTGCTGTACCATGCCTTGCTGTGCCCCGGCAAAGGTAGAGGATCCTGCATTTACCTATTACCGGCTGGGCGGCTATCAGGCACTGCTGGTATTTCCCCACATGGCGCATACTGTGAATAACATTGTAACGCAGATTCCTTCCGGCGGGCAGCGGGCACTGTGCCCGCAGGGAAGCTTGGTACTGCGCCATGCCTTTGAAAGACTGCTGACGAAAGAACGATGTATGCTTCTGTGGGGGCAGTCTGTTCCGGTAGCACTGCCGCCATTTCCCCAGAAGAGCGCCGTGATCTGCGGCAAGGAGTTGGTAAAGGGGATTGCCCGGCTGCTGCACATGGAGCTTTTCCCGGTAAAGGGGGCTACTGGCGATGTGGATACGGATCTGGACGCCAAGACAGAGGCAGCCCTGCGGGCGGCGGAACGCTGCCCCTTTGTGCTGCTGCATATCAACGGGGCGGATGAAGCGGCTCATCGCCACGATTCGGCGGAAAAGGAGACTTTCCTGCGCCGGGTCGATGATAGGGTGCTCTCCCGGCTGTTGGCGTCTGAGCATGAGATTATGGTGGCCTCCGACCACGGAGCTGATCCAGAAAGCGGAGCCCATCTGGGTGGCCCACAGCCTTTTTTTACCAGCCGTTAAATGGCAATAGTCAAAATATGAAGACTGCATAACGGCGGCAAGGCTTAAAATCAAAACCTCTGGCTTATCCGTAATCTCATTAAGATAAGCAATAATCCAGACCGCTGATAGGGCGGTCTGGATTATTTTTGCAAAAAAATCAAAAAAACACTTGACAATTTGAAAAAATCGGAAGCTTCGCCTTGAGAGGAATTTCAAGGAGACCACGCCGATGAGAAACTACCCGAACACCCTGAAAAGAAAGCTTCTGGATACCATATCCGGAAAACAAGAAGCTGTATAGCGAATTGTATCCTGATGAAGCCAAGCAGATGGAAGGATACACCGAAAACATTGGAGCCCTTCTAAAGCGGGAACTCGGAATAGACAGTATAACAACCATTGATAGAAACGCTGAAAATGCGAGAAACTACAACATTGATGTAGTGGGTATGACTGACTACATCGAAAACAAATGTGGCTGGCGTCGCAACGTGATATATTATGACGCAGAAATTATCAACCAAATCAATATTCTGAGGAAAAGATATTAAGGGATTGAAGGTTCCTCCTTGATATGAATGGGTACACCATAAAAGCATCCACAGCTTTTTGGTAAGGATGAGGTCGACTGCCCACCGCATTTTCTAAGCTAAAGACACCGGTACATTCCGCGCGGCCACAAAATTTAGCCTTATTTTTAGCCTTATAACATCAGAATACAATAATACAGTCCGGCAGCATTTAACAGCATGATTCCCCGCAAGTCCTGTATTTCCAACACTTCCCGGCATCAGTCAACACAATGCAAAATCGCCCCGCGGCGATTCAAATCCGGGTGTCACCTCCAGATAAAAACCTCGTAACCATGCGGGTTACGAGGTTTTTCTTATGCCCGTCGATCATGTGACCCGCGAGGCAGCATGCTCCTCCTGCTGAATCTTCTGGTCGGTCATTCTCCGCCCTTTTTCCCTGCCACCGTCTTGATATCAGACCCCAGACGCACAAAGCGAAGCGCATTCTTATTAGGAGTACCGCTCTCAACCCTCCCGAAACACCTGTGTTCCGGGAGGGTTTTCATGCCCGCCCCGTCACCCTACACAATAGCCCGCAAGCGGGCGGCACGGAATTTTATGACAATTGGCTATTGCCAGAAACAGGAAAATTGTGTAGTATATTAGCGTGATAACACGGTAGCGAGATAAAGTAAAATAAAACGGACAACGCGGCTGTCGTACCATTTGGCTTTCGAGCATAACAGAAAGGAGAACGAATATGAAAACACGTGCAAAGCGGCTTCTGTGCCTCTGCCTTGCCCTGCTTCTGGTGCTGGGACTTACCGCCTGCGGCGGAAGCGGCTCCGCCGGCGGCAAGAAGGCGGAACTGCTGTCCATGGACGCCCGGCCCGACGCGCCCAGCGAGATCCCGGAGGGGCTGGACATTGACTGGAACTACCGCTACACCTTCGCCGAGCTGGAGGGGCAGCTGGCCCGGCTGGCCGAGACGTATCCGGACATTACCAACCTGTACTCCATCGGCACCTCGTGGCAGGAGCGCGATCTCTGGTGCATGGAGCTGACCAATAAGGCGATCCCCGCCGGGGAAAAGACGGGCATCGGCGTATTCGCCAACATCCACGGCGGCGAGCGGGAGAGCGCTTCCTCCGCCATGTATACGGCGTGGTGGCTGGCGCTGTGCTCCGGCGACGATTATGTCAAGGGACTGCTGGATAACTACATCATCTATGTGATCCCGGTCATCAACCCCGATGGCTACGAGCAGTCCTTCGTCATCAACAACCGCCCCAACCTGCGGCCCAGAGACGCCAACGGGGACAACATCCCCTACAGCGACCCCTACACCGACATTGACGGCGACGGCTTCATCGCCACGCTCTATCGCGGAACGGCCGATGACACGCCCTCCAGAGACCTGCCCGTGTTCGGCATGGAAAGCCCCGACTGGGACGAAAACGGCATTCTGGGCGACGATCCCCGCACGAGCGGCATCGACATGAACCGCACCTTCGACTACCAGTGGAACCGCTATGACATTGAGACGAAGGACGGCCAGCAGGTGGGCAATGTGAACTGGACCACAGCCGGTACGGCGCCTGCCACCGAGCCGGAGATCAAGGCGCTCCAGCAATTCCTATACGAGCACGAGATCGACGCCCTTGTCTCGCTGCACACCGGCATTCAGTCCGTGCTTTACCCATGGTGCTACCGCGCCTATGACGCCAACGATCCCGACGATGCCGAGATCCCCTTCATGAAGGAGACCGCTGCCAAGATGGCACAGGTTTTCCAGGACTACACCGGCCGGGGCTTCTACAGCATGAGCTCCAACGAGGATTACCCCACCGCCGCGGAGCTGATCGACTACGCCTATGGCCGCTACAATATCCACGCCTATACCATTGAGGTGTACAGCCCCGGCAAGTCCGAGGACGGCGATATCAGCGCCTGCAAGTGGGAAAACACCATGCCGGAGGCCAAGTGGGTGTTCTACTCCCGCGATGAGATTCGGGACGTGCTGGGTCTGGACCCTGACGCCATTACCGACAGCGAGGGCGTAGGCCTTGCCGCTGACGAGGGTCTGTGGTTCTATACCAGCCCCACCAACCAGATGGTCAACCGTGCGCCTGAGGAGCAGGACGTGATGGTGCGGGGCTGCCGCGACGCCATCCTGACCATGATCGAGAGTGAGCCCAGCGGAAGCGGCTATCAGAACCCCGGATACTACAAATAATTTCCGCGTTTTATTCCCCCTCGTGACCGCAAGGTCACGAGGGGGTTCTTGCGTTCGCCGGTATTGACAAACGCCGTGCCTTGAAGTATAATCTGTGATGCACATTGAATGATATATATTATAAAATCTACTTTTCCACAAAATGAGACGCGGCGCATGCCACAAAACCGGCCCGTGCCGCGTTTCTATTTCAGAAAGACTGCGAAAGGGAATCAAGGAGGTAGCCAACATGAAAAACAGCGCGCTGGTGGTGATCGACCTGCAAAACGATATCACGAAGCACTACCGGGAGATCATCGAAAACGTCAACGCCGCCATCGACTGGGCCGTCGAAAAGGAGTTGTGGGTCATTTATATCCAGCACAACAACCTGTCTGCGGGGACGAGGACATTCAAGCCCGGCACACGGGGCGCGGAGCTGGTGCCGGAGCTGAAGGTGGTATCCGACCACATGTTTACAAAGGCAAAGAGCAGCGCCCTGACCAACGAGTCCTTCGCCGCCTTTCTTCAGGAGCACGGCATTACCCATTGTTACCTTGCCGGTGCCGACGCCGCGGCCTGCATCAAATCCACCTGCTTCAACATGAGGAAAAGCGGCTATGCCGTCCATGTGCTGTCGGACTGCATCACCAGCTACGACAAAAAGAAGCTGCCGGAGCTACTTGCCTACTATGAAAGTAAGGGCTGCGCCGTCATGACGCTTCAGGAGGTCCTGCGGCAAACAGAGCAACATAAAAACAAGGAGGAAACCCTATGGATCAACTGATCGGCTGCTGCGGACTGGACTGCGAAGCGTGCGACGCCCGGATCGCCACCGTCACGAACGACAGCGCCCTGCGGGAGAAAACCGCCGCCCTGTGGGCGGAGCTCAACGGCGTGCCCATCACGCCGGAGATAATACACTGCACCGGCTGCCGCGTGGAGGGCCCGAAAACGCCCTTCTGTGACAAGCTCTGCCCGGTACACAACTGCGTCCGGGAGAAGAAGCTGGACACCTGCGCCGACTGTGCGCAGCGGGAGGGCTGCCCCACGCTGGGCCGCATCGCCGCCAATACGCCGTCGGTGCTGGACAGCCTGAAGCGGCTCCGCCGGGAAAAATAAACCGAAAACAACGAAAAGGAGACATCATGAAACCGATGAAAAGAACTTTGACACTGCTGACCGCCATATTGCTGGCGGCCGCCCTGATGACGGGCTGCACCAAACTGACCGAAGCCAAGGACCCCCCCCCTCCGCCACAGACGCTCCGGCGGAGACCGGGGACGGCGTGTATGTGAAGCTGGAGCGGGACGACGTGGCTTCCCTTTACATTCATGGCGGCAGCTTTTCCAAGGTGTGCGAAAACGCCGACGGCTCGCCCCTGAAGGCTGGGGAGTGGATCTACACCGGCGAGGATATCGTAGAGATCTCCAAGAAGGACAACTGCTCCGTCGTCTTTACCGTAGGCGCGACGGCGGCGGACGATACGCTGCTGGCCGAGGGCACGTTCCTCTATGATGCGGTGCAGGAGAAGCTGTATGTCACCATCAGCGCCGACGGCGTGACCTGCTCCACATCCGACGCAGCCGACGCTCCGGCGGATGTGCCGCCTGTCCTGACGCTGCCCGTTCTGGACGAGATCGACACAAGCGTGATGGTGGGCGTCTCCGGCTCCTCTCTGTCGGCGGTGCAGGCGGCGGTCAGCCTGCTGAACTGGGGCACGGACACCGGCCTTGGCGCGGACGAGATCGGCGACGCCACGTCCACGTGGCTGGCCTCTAAAAACGACGGCCTGACGGAGTTCCTACAAAAGCTGGAGCTGGTGGACGACGCCTATCAGAAGCTGCTGACGGATCAGGCCCGCGACCTGCTGGACAGCGCCGGATGCGAGACCACCGAGATCACATGGGGCAGCGAGCCTGTGGCGGCGGTAGAAGCCGTCATGCAGGCGGCCGGCCTGCGGTAAACGGAAACCGCCGAATATCGCGTTCTATAAAAGCGGAGGTGCGCTGCACCTCCGCTTTTTTGCCAGTCTATAGAGCGCTGTTCTGCGAATTAACATTTTCGCCGTTCTCTGTTATACTGCGGTTAGAATATGCTAACTGTAACCGCAAACATTTTTCGCCGTCCCAGAAAGGGGAGGAAGAATCAGCATGATCGGAAAAGTGATAGTAGAGGGTCTCGGCCTTGGCCTGCTGCTGGTGCTGGTGTGCGTCTACGCCGTCAACGGCGCGCGGGGCTTCCTGACGCCCTTCTGGCAGCTGCTGGTGATCCTGTCCGTCATGAACCTGATCGACCGCTTTCTGGTGGACGACCTCTGGGTGGGACACACCAACGCGTGGACGATCCCCGGCACGGAGGATCTGAAGCCCTACATCACGGCGCAGAACAGGAAGGTCAAGTGGCTGTTCGGCACCGTGGGCATGGCGGTCATGGCGGCGGTGCTGTCCGGCATCATGCTGCTGTTCGTCCCCTGACAGGAGGGCGCGTATGTTCTGGGACAAGGTAGCCTGCGTGTACGACGTTTTCGCCAACGTCATCAACCGGAAGGCCAACCGCGCGCTGTGCGAAACGGTGGCGGCGCTGATCCGGCCCGCCGACACGGTGCTGGAGTGCGCCTGCGGCACGGGACTGCTGACCGGGGTGATAGCGCCCCGGTGCCAAAGCCTGACGGCGACGGATTTCTCCGCCAACATGCTGAAGCGGGCGGAGAAAAAGCTGGAAAAATACGGCAATGTGCGGTTCGCACAGGCGGATATCACGAAGCTGGACTATCCGGACGGCAGCTTCGACGCGGTGGTGGCCGCCAACGTCATCCACCTGCTGGATGAGCCGTACCGGGCGCTGGCGGAGCTTGACCGGGTCTGCAAGCCGGGCGGCAGGCTCATCATCCCCACCTATATGAACCGGACGGACAGGGGAACCACCAACAGCGTTTTCGGCGCCATCGGCAAGGCGGGCGCGGACTTCAAGCGGGAGTTCACGCTGGAGACATACCGTAAGTTCTTCGCCGCCGCCGGGTATACGGATGCCCGCTACACCCTGTGCCGCGGCCGTATCCCCTGCGCGGTAGCGGTGCTGCAAAAGAACGGCGGGTGAGTGGTTGCATACCTGCGGACATAAGAAGCCCGTTTCTGTCATTCCGAGCCAGTGACCGATGTCACTGGCGTGGGAATCCGTAACCAAAGCCTCCCCTGTGTAAGGGGAGGTGTCAAAAATCTTTGATTTTTGACGGAGGGGTTGTCTATGTACGGGGACAATCCCCCGGTCACCTTCGGTGACAGCCCCCTTTACACAAGGGGGCCAGAAACGGATTGCCACACCAGTGTGAGCACTGGCTCGCAATGACAGGATTTTCGACAACAAAACCACCCCGTGACCATTCGGTCACGGGGTGATTTTTCCACTATCCCAGCTTGCGCAGGAACACGAAGGTGACGCCGCGGTTTTCGCCGTCCAGATCCCGATCCTGCCGCAGATGGGGGTATTGCTGCAGGGCTCGCCGGGCCGTCTCGTCAAAGATGGAGAACCGCTCCCCCGGCAGATAGGCGGCGATCCGTCCCTGCGCGGCGGCCTCCTCCAGATAGCGGCGGCTGGCGGTGCGGATGCGTCCGCCTTTGCCGGAGGAGCCGTAGCCATGGATCAGCTTCATCAGCGGCGTGTTCATCTTCCGCGCCGCCTCCAGCTCCGCGTCCAGCCGCCGCAGCGCCTGATCCACCGTGGGCCAGCCCAGCTCCAGATTCAGTTCACGGGTATGCTTCATGTCCGCTCCTTTCCCGCGGGGTCAGCGGCTGCGGATGGCCCGCTCCATGCGGACAAGGCCCTCCTCCAGCACGTGGCGGGGACAGGCGATGCTCCACCGCTCGAACCCTGCACCCTCCGCGCCGAAGTGATACCCCTCGGTGAAGAAGCAGTGGGCCTTTTCTCCCATAAAGCGCTCCTGCTCCCCGGGCTCCATCCCCAGAAAGCGGAAGTCCAGCCACGGCAGATATGTGGCCTCCAACGGCGTCACGCCTACCTCCGGCAGATGGTCGCGGCAGAAGTCCGACAGCAGGCGGAAGTTGCCGTCCAGCACCGTCAGCAGCTCATCCAGCCAGCCCTCGCACCGCTCCCACACGGCGATGCAGGCGGCGTAGGACAGAATGTCCCGACCGGAGTCCTCCCGCTGGGCGCGGTAGACCCGGCGGCGCTCCTCGTCCGCCATCACCACCGCCGCGCCCTTGATGGCGGCGATGTTGAAGGTCTTGGTGCAGGAGGTGGACACGGCGCAGTTGCGCAGGTACTTTTCCTCCAGCGACGCCATGGACACGAAGCTGTGGCCCGGCAGGATCAGGTCGGCGTGGATCTCGTCGGCGATGAGGAACACGCCGTGCCGCAGGCAGATATCCGCCACCTGCTCCAGCTCCTGTCGGCTCCACACCCGACCCACCGGATTGTGGGGGTTGCAGAAGATCAGCATAGTGGTGTCCGCCCGGCGGCACAAGTCCTCCAGCAGAGCGAAGTCGATGGTGTAGCGGCGGTCGTCCCCCAGCACCATAGGACAGTCCAGCCGGCGGCGGTTCAGCGGCTCCGGCGCGTCCAGAAACGGGGGATAGGCGGGGGTCAGCACCACGATGCCGTCTCCCGGCCTGGTAAAGGCCCGGATCATCCGGTGCATGGCGCCCAGCACGCTGTCGGCGTCCACCACCCACGCCGCGGGAATGTCCACGCCGTGGCGGCGCTGCATCCACCTCTGAAAGGCGGCGATGTACTCCCACGGCGTGCGGGTATAGCCGAACACCCGGCTCCGCATAAAGTCCTGCACGCCCTCGCTCAGCTCCGGCGGCGGCAGAAAGTCCATGTCCGCCACGGAAAAGGGCACGGTTCCCCGGGGCACATCGGGGCAGCGCTTCTTCATCAGCTCATATTTCTCCGCGCCGGTGTCCCAGCGATCCGGCAGCGTGGTAAAATCATAGGTCATGGGATAGCCCTCCTGTTTCTGTAGTTATTCTTATTGTACCGGATTCCCGGCGGCTGTCAAGATACAAGGTGGTTGACATTTTCCTCCGTCCCGCCTATAATGTGACGCGGATTTTTGAACCCTATTTCTCCTATCGAGGTGACATATATGATGGACTACTATCTTCTGGCGGATCTGGCGGCGCGGCTGGGCTGCCAGCTGGCGCTGGCGGGCGCCGAGACCTTCCGGGTGGAAGACACCGTGCGCCGTATCCTGCGGACTTACGGCGTGGAGTGCGAGGTGTTCGCCATCCCCAACAGCCTGACCGTCAGCTTCGAGGCCACCAACGGCAAACCCCTGACCATTATGAAGCGTATCGGCTACCACGGTAACGATCTGGAGGCGCTGGAGCAGCTGAACGCTCTCAGCCGCTGCATCTGCCGGGAGAAGCCAACGGTGGAGGAGGCCTCGGAGTGGCTGCGGCAGACCATGGTCCGGTGCCGGGTGTACCGCCCCGCCGTGGCGTATCTGGGCAGCTTTCTGGGAGGGCTTGGCTTCGCGCTGGTGTTCGGCGGCTCCCTACGGGACTGCCTGTGGGCGGGGCTGATGGGCATGATCATCGGCTTTGTGAACCGCTTTCTGGATCGCTTCGAGGCCAATCCTTTCTTCAGCACCATCCTCGCCTCGTTTCTGATGGCGGTACCCGCCTATGTGGCGGCGGGGCTGGGCTGGCTGGATAACCCGGACGCGGCCATCATCGGCGCGCTGATGATCCTGGTGCCGGGGCTGCTCATCACCAACTCCATGCGGGATATCATCTACGGCGACACCAACTCCGGCGTGGTGCGCATCGTGCAGGTGTTTCTGTCGGCCTTCGCCATCGCGCTGGGCACGGCGGCGGCATGGCGGGTGACGGCGCCCATCTACGGCATCGGCGCGGTGGTGGAGTCGGCGTCGCTGGTGTGGCCCGCGTGGGCGCAGGCGCTGGCGGTGTTCGTGGGGTGCTACGGCTTCTCCATCCTGTTCAATATCCATGGCAAATGGATGGTGCTGTGCGTGCTGGGCGGAACGGCCACATGGATGATCTATCTGCTGTGCCAGGCGCTGGGGCTGGACGTGTACACCATGAACCTGTACGCCACCCTGTTTGCCGCGCTGTATGCCGAAGTGATGGCCCGTGTGCGCCGTTGCCCCGTGACGCCGTATCTGGTCCTCGCGATTTTCCCGCTGCTGCCGGGCGCCGGGGTGTACTACACCATGAGCTTGGGCCTACAGGGCGAGATGCTCGACGCCCTGCGCAAAGGTCTGGAAACGGCGGGCATCGCCGGTTCGCTGGCGGTGGGTATCCTGCTGGTGTCCACGGTTTTCCGGGTGTTGACGGCGTTCCTGTCCCGCCGGGAAAGACAGGAGCATACCTGATAAAAATTGGAGGAATCTTCCAAAAGCTCAGCTTGACATCTCTCACAAAATCTTGCTATACTGAACAAAAGGAATGAAAAGCGTGGAGAAAATCCACGCTTTTCGTCCACGTGAAGACAGAAAGAAGGCTTGTGAAAGAAAGAGAGGTCACTATGAGGAGAAAGAGGATCGCCGCGTGGCTGCTGTGCGCAGTGCTGGCGCTGGGACTGCTGCCCGCCACAGTGTGGGCCGCCCCGCCTGAGGGCAGACCCACAGAGGAGACGATCGAGGGCTTTGAAGGGCAAGATATCGTAAAATTCGTCTGTATAGATGACGAGAGTCACGACCACGACAGGGTATACGGTATGGAAGCCGTCTGCGTGGCCTGGCAATTCAGCAACAGCGGCGACAAATGTACGTTGTGGATCAATCCCAGACAATATTACAAGAACTTTTATCTCAAGGACGTTCCCGACAATAATCACCTCATGAAGGATGGAACGGAAACGCTGCTGCTTTACCTGACTTGGAGCGAGGAGAAGGGAAAGTGGGTGCCCGATCAGCCGGTGACACTGCCCATCACCTTCTATGTAGAGGAAGTTCCTGACATTACCTCCGATCAGTGCATTTCAATGCTGGATGATAAACCGGTGCGCTTTGTTCCGGCGGAGGGAAGCCGCCATGAAGCAGTGTACTGTGACCGCGGTACCACCGCCTACTGGCGGTATGGCAATACTTATCGCGTCGTCAGCTTTGAAGCAGACAGGTATCTTGCACAGCTGAACGCTGCCTGCGGCGGAAATCACACGCTGATGGATGAGGATAAGGAAAAAGGGATCGAAGTGCGCTATGACAAGATGGATAAGACGTGGAAGGTAAACGGAAAAAACTATGTGGAGTTTCATTTCACCTGTGACCGTCCCACGCTGCCTGTGCTGGAGGAACTGGATCCATTGGTAGGGAATGTGGCGGTACAGTGCGCAGCCGACCACGACCACGGCAGTCAGTCATTCCGGCTGCAAGACCTCGGCCCTGATAGCTATGAAGTCCAGTTTTCCGGTGACAACACCTGCCGGGTGACGGTGTATCACGCCGCGTTCGTAAGGCAGTTCTGCGAAAACAGCGGCCAGCAGCACATTTTCGCGCCGGGCCAGAGCGACCGCACGCAGATCACTCTGGTGCGGAACGAGGGCACAGGGGCGTGGGCTGTGGATGGTATTTCTGAAGAGATACTGCCGCTTACCATCCGGGCTTCTTGTGACCAGCCTGCCGCGCCTACAGATGAGGAGATCGTGATGGTGGAGCGGGCGGTGAATTTTCTGGCGGACGAGCTTCACATTCGGGATTTTTACTCATGTAAACTCCAACCGGGGACATTCTTGAGAAAGAACAAGGACACGGAGGGCGCTTCTCAAGCCGAGGTGACTTCCTCTGATGATCTGACATGCTGGGAGTACAGTATCTGGCTGGACAACGGTGCCGCACCACTATATCGAAATCGATTTCTGGAGCAGACCCGGGATGTGGAAGCGGACAGAAAAATGGTCTACCGTCCCATTCTGGAGGTGCAGCCCCACATCCGCCTTACCTATGTGGACGGAGAGTGGCAGGTAACAAAAGGCGACCAAGCTACGATTCGTGTGGGCAGCGCATCGAAACGGTTTGACCTGAACGGTGACGGCGAGGAGACGGTCAGCGATCTGGCCTGTCTGTATAACTGGCTGAGCGCCAAAGTGAACGACGGACAGCTGGACGCCGCAACGCTTGCGGATAAGGCCGACCTGAACCATGACGGCGCGGCGGATGTCTATGATTTGCAGCTGCTGTACGAAAAGCTGAGTCAGTAGCGGAAGACAAACGCCTGATAAAGAAAAACAGCCCCGGAACGGTTCAACCGTTCCGGGGTGGTTTTTCATGTTGTTTACCCGATCAGCTTCACGCATTGGATGCCGTCGTCCAGTCCGGCGGCAAAGGCGTCGCCGTCGGCCATTTCGCCGACGATGCAGCCGTAGTGGGTGGGCACGGCCACCTTGGGCCGGATCGTGTTGGCCAGCGCCGCCGCCTCCCGGGCGGTCATGGTGTAGGTGCCGCCCACCGGCAGGAACGCTGCGTCGCACCGGACGGAACGGGCCTCGCCGATGTTATCGGTGTCGCCCGCCACGTAGAAGCGCAGGCCGTCCGCCGTTGTGACCACATAGCCCAGCCAGCGGTTGGCCTCGGGGTGGAAATTTTTGCCCTCGTTATAGGCGGCCACCGCCCGGAAGGACAGTCCCAGCAGCTCATAGGTCACGCCGGTGTGAACCGGCAGCAGCGCCGATTCCTCAAAACCGGCCTCCAGCGCCGTGCGGTAGCAGGTGTCCGGCAGGACGATAAAGCCGTCCGGCGACAGCACCCGGCGGATATCCTCCGGCGAAAAGTGGTCACAGTGGTCGTGGGTGATGAAAACAAGCCTCGCGTCGTGAGGCGCATCCTCCACCCGGAAGGGATCGAACCGCAGCACCATGTTGCCGTTGTCGCAGCGGATGCTGCTGTGGCAGTTGATGGAGAACCGATTTATAATGTCGCACATATGGCGTACCTCCCATAGAGTTTAAGTATCTACAGTATACGACAGATAGCTTACTTTTTCAAGTGCCCAAATAAACCTTTCTTCTCGTAGGGGGCAGAAATATAGCCCGTGACCTTGTAGCCGGTGGGTTCAATCACGCCGCGCAGCGCGTCCTCGCCGATCTCCTGCTCCGTCAGGATCACAGATTCGCCCTTGCTGTGGGAGGACGTGACCTTTTTGACCGGGAATTTGGCCCGAATCGCATCGTTGACATGGCTTTCGCACATACCGCAGGCCATACCGTCGATTTTCAAAGTGATCTGATACATGATACATACCTCCATGTAAAATAATTGCTTGGTTAGATACCGCTAACTATTGAGCCAAGGAAATGCCGCGTCCTCGCGGCATTTCCGGCGGCACAGAGCCGCTGTTATTTCTTAAAGCTGTCCTTCAGGGATACGCTGCGGTTGAACACCAGATGCTCCGCCGTGGAGTCCCGGTTGTCCAGACAGAAGTAGCCCACCCGCATGAACTGGAAGGTCGGCGCGTTGACGCCGGTGCGGTTCTCCTGCTTGTCGAACTCCGCCGCCACCTTGCGCATTTCCGGCTCCGCCTTGCAGCCGGTCAGCACCGTCAGGCTGCCGGGGTTCAGGCAGTCCAGAAAGTCCTTGTCGGGGCCGTCGGGCGTGGCATCGGAGAACAGGTTGTCGTACAGCCGCACCTCGGCGTCCAGACAATTCTCCGCGTCCACCCAGTGGAGGGTGGCACCCTTCACCTTGCGGCCGTCGGCGGGATCGCCGCCGCGGGAATCGGGATCATACTCGCACAGCACCTCGGTGACATTGCCGTTTTCGTCCTTCACGCAGCCGGTGCACTTCACCAGATACGCGCCCTTCAGACGGCATTCCAGACCGTCGGGGGTCAGGCGCTTGTACTTGGGCACGGGGATCTCCATAAAGTCGTCCGCCTCGATCCACAGATGGCGGGAGAAGGTGATATCGTGGGTGCCCTGGGTGGGATCGGTGGGGTTATTCTCCACGGAGAACACCTCGCTCTTGCCCTCGGGATAGTTGGTGACCGTCAGCTTCACCGGATGCAGCACCGCCATGGTGCGCTCGGCGGTGGCGTTGAGATCCTCCCGGAGGCAGTGCTCCAGCGTGCCGTACTCGATGACGCTGGGGGTCTTGCCCACGCCGATCATCTCGCAGAAATTGCGGATGGCGGCGGCGGTGTAGCCACGGCGGCGCAGGCCGCACAATGTGGGCATACGGGGATCGTCCCAGCCGGAGACATAGTGCTCCTCCACCAGCTTGCGCAGCTTCCGCTTAGACATGACGGTGTGGTCGATGTTCAGGCGGGCAAACTCGATCTGCCGGGGCTTGTGATAGGGGATGGAGACGTTGTTCACCACCCAGTCGTACAGGGGACGGTGCTCCTCATACTCCAGCGAGCACAGGCTGTGGGTGATGCCCTCCAGCGCGTCCTGAATGGGGTGGGCGAAGTCGTACAT
>ENA-UONT01000705-UONT01000705.1-human-gut-metagenome-genome-assembly--contig:-CS20-NODE-705-length-35888-cov-10.502916_pt1 | contig 35888 bp, 52 predicted proteins | sample MGYA00242459_ERZ724006 | MGnify/ENA metagenome assembly ERZ724006 | reverse complement strand
CTGCCGCCGCCAGCTTCTCCCGGTATGCGCTATCTTTCAGGTACGCCACATCTTCCTTGCTGGTGTGGAATCCATGCTCAATGAGCACCGCCGGAGCACTGGTGTGAGCCAGCACATACAGCCCCGGCTTCGCCAGAATGGGCGTGGAGCGGATGGCAGGCGCCACACCCTCCACCCTTGCCAGAATGGCCTTTGCGGCCTTATAGCGCGCCCCGGAGAGGCCGTACACATAGCACTCCCATCCACGGGCATTGCCCCAACCGTCCGAGCCTGTGGAGAGCGTCCCCGTGGCATTGCTGTGCAGGCTCACAAACAGATCCGGCTTTGCCGCATTAGAGATGCGGCACCGCTCACCCAGGGACACGTCGCCCCCATCCGGCCGGGTCTCCACCACCTCCACGCCGTAGCGCTCCAGATGGGCCTTGATGCGCTTTGCCATGTCCAGGGCGAACTCATGCTCGAAGTATGTACTGTCCGGACTTTTGTTGACCTTGTTGCTGGCGCTGTGCCCTGCGTCCAGACAAACCTTCTTTTTCGTTTCCACTTTGGGATCCTCCTTCGTCTCTTCCGTTTCTGCCCAGAAGCATAGCATTGTGGGCACCTTGCGGCTGCTGACCACCTTGCTGGCAGGGAATACTCCCTGCGTGCTGCCGCCGCCGTCAAGCATAAGGCCGTCCACACATCCCAGATCCAGCAGCTTGTCCTGCAGATGCTCTCTGGTGAGGATCATCTTGTCGCACCAGATCAGCACCCGGCCATCTCTCAGCCAACCAACAGCTGTCCGCTCTGCCGGACGGGCCACATCCGGCGTCAGGTTTCGCTTCAGCTTCGCCCCATTTTTCAAAAGAGGCACTCCGGAAAGAAAGCTGCCGCCACGATCCGTCAGCATCTGCGGCGTTCCATCAACGCCGGCGGAAATCCCCCAGTCCTGATACGCGTCCCGGCTGATGATTTTGCCATCGATCACCGTCCAACCGAGCGGTTGAAACTTGCCGTTAAAGAAATAGCCGTTTATGACGTGGGTGCAGCCGGTCCGGGCTTTCACCTGTTCCGGCGTCAGCCGCAGCGTCCGGTTGTCGAATACCTCCATTCTGGAGGTCTTGATGATTGCGTACACCTTCGCACCTGCTTTCTGTTGATTTGTATTATAATGGTTCCAATTTAGTGAAGGGGGCTATTGATATGGAACCAAAAGTTGAGCTATACACCGCGATCTGCACGGCCATGGATCGGCCGGACTCCAAGATCGCAATATGGGAGATCCTTTCCGGGTATACCGTCACCGCCACCGCCGCCTGCTCCAGTTTGGAGGATAGTATTGCAGAATTTTTGGCCGCTAAAAGAGCCGACAGTCTGTCCGAAAAATCCATCCGAAACTACCGCCAGATCCTTAACTTGTTCCGGCAATGGCTGGATCTGCCGCCCGCCCAGATCACCACGGATCACGTTCGCCGGTGGTTGTCCCACCTGAAGGAAGAGCGTGGAATGAAGAAAGACAGCGTGCAGACCTACCTGAATTGCCTTCGCAGCTTCTTCGGCTGGCTCCAGACTGAGGAGAAAATACAGCGAAACCCCATGAACCGCATCCGCAGCGCCCGTATCGACAAGAAGCACACCCGCCAGCCTCTCACTCAGGAGGAGGTGGAGCGGTGCCGGGCCGTTCTCGAGACGCCCCGGGAACGGGCCATATTTGAATTGTACCTTTCCACCGGCTGCCGCCTGTCTGAGTTAACCAATGTTCCGGCCAGTGCGGTGGATTTTCAGTCCCGGACAATAGAAGTCCGGGGCAAAGGGGATAAAATACGGACTGTATATTTCAGCGTCCGGGCGAAGCTGGCGCTCCAATCCTACCTCGCTCACAGCAAGAATAATTCCGACTTGCTATCGTGCAATACGGCTCCCTATGGGCCGCTTGGCAGTCAGGCCATTGAGAAAATCATACGGGGTATCGGTGTAAGGGCTGGGCTGTCAGTTCCTCTGCATCCGCATAAGCTCCGGCATACCTTTGCCACCAGCGCACTCAACTCTGGAATGGATATTGTGGTGATCCAGCAGCTGCTTGGTCACTCCAACCTCGATACCACGCAGATCTATGCCCAAATTTCGCAAGAAGCCATCCGGCACAGCTATAACAAGCTGTGTGCGTGATATAACTTCGGCTAACAAGGCTACTGTGGAGCTGGACGCAGTGCACCTATTGCCGCTTTCTGGTAGCGCATACGCTGCACCTGCGTTTCGGAGTACATATAGCAAATCGAAATTCGGGAAGATCTCTGTGCATATTACATGTCAACCGACTAACCCTATTTCGGCTTACGAAACAATTACTGTTGCGATATTGCCTGAAGGCTATCGCCCTGCGATTTTAACTGAGTTATACCCCGGATTAGTAATTAAGTACCGGTCATATAATCTATGCGTTTGGCAAGTAACAACAGATGGCAGAATACTATTTACTCCTACGGTAGACATATCGAATTCAGACGGTGTAACCCTGCACGGCAGTTTGTCCTTTGATGTTTCAACTTAATTCGTGATCTTGGTGTATTTGCGCCAGACAACAACATTGTTAGCCGACGCATCGAAACCAATCGCATACAAATCAATCCCATATTTCCCAACTGATAAAATCAATTGCCTTGATTCGCCTCCATAATACGGAAGTCCGTTTGAATCCCCCAGATTTCCGCCACTACCTACAGTTTTATCGTAATTTTGAATGGGATCTTCAACAAATTTCTTGGAATCTGTGGTTGGCCCACTCCCGCAGGCAGTTACCTTGATATAAACAGGCTTCCCGAGATACCGCTCCGTGGTGCGGTATTCCACGCCCAGCACCATGGGCGGGTTTACATATTCCCAAGCACCCCAGTCATTTTGTCCTTGTTGTTTGTTCCGTTGTACGATCGTCCCGCCCAGCACCCCAGAATTGTATGTTTGCGCAAAGGCAAATTGATAACGAACGGTGTTGTTGGATATATCTTGGATGATCCACCACCCGCCAGTCGGGGTATTTTGATGGGCCATAAACCAGCCTGTTCCCGGAATTTGATTTGCGTCATTTTCTGGGGCTGGATTCCATGCTCCCCCCAGTCCAAACCCACCGGGAGCCGCCCCGATGCTTTCCGGTGTAATGGGGTCGCTGCCGCCCTTGGCGTGCTGGGCGGCGTGGGTGGCCGGAGCCTTGTTAGCCGAAGTTATACCAAAAATCTATTTGAAAAACGGCCTGATGGCCGGGAAAGGAGACCCAAATGCCCGAAAGACATTGTTGTGTAATCAACGCGGAGAAGAGATATGTCACCTATGTCCTTGTGTTGGACGATCAGGGCGTGGAAACCGTGCAGAATTACACGCTGCATGAGGGTGAGCGCCTGATCGATACAACGCCGCCCAGACAGCGGACAAGCACAGCCCCGGATGGATACATAGTCCCCGTTTGGGACGGTACAGCATGGACGGAAGGGGCCACGGAGGAAGATGTGGCCGCTTGGAACGAACTGCACCCGGACTGGCTGGAGACGGACGGCATTGCCCGTATCCGCTACAAGATGATCTCCATCATCCGTGACGATGAGGGCAAGGAGGTAGGCCGGGAGCCGGGCTGTGAGGCGGTGATCCAGACCATGGCGGCACAGTACGACAGCAACCTCGCTCTCGCTCAGGCCGAAGCGTGGCCCGGAAGTATCACGATCGAGCGGGTTCCGGAGGACGAGCGCCCGCAGGCACCACCTCCCAGCAACGAGGATCTGGCGGAGGAGAACAAGCGGCTCAAAGCCCAGATGGAGATGCAGTCCCAGAACATTACATTCCTCGAAAATTGCCTGTTGGAGATGGGCGATATTGTTTATGCGTGAGTTTTGGGCTGAACTGGCCCTGAACCTATATTTTTACTTATCGAAAGGAGATCAAGAAATGATGGCTATGTTGTATGCGAGCAAGATCGTGATGGAGGCAAAAAACCCCAAGACCGGGAAACCGTGGGAGTTTACGGACGTTCCTCCCAAGCTGAAAGCACAGGTGGCGGACGTGCTCATCAATGAGTGCGGTCTGCCGGATCTGGTGCCTGCTGAGTACGGCGGCACGGCTGCCGCCGAGTGACCAACTGGCCCCCGTCCTCCGGGGCGGGGGCCTACCTGTATTGTTTCGGCTAACAAGGCCAATTCCACCCACGCCGACCGGCACGCCAAGGGCGGCGCGGACCCGATTACGCCGGAAAGCATTGGGGCGGCTCCCGGCGGGTACGGGCTGGGAAGTGAACCTTATCTGTTCTTAGATGCTAATGACTGTGTAGTGAATGGATGGTATAGGGATGCTAATGGAAATGCAAAAAATGTCCCTTGGAATTTTGCACATATTTTTGTAACTACTTATTCTGCGCATATTTATATTCGCCAAGATGCTTATATAACAGGAGGCTCTGCTTCAGCTCCTTCGGTCAGTCATGCTGTCAGAATTAGACATCCTGATTTTTTGAAAGAAAATGATTTTTGGGGGCCTTGGGAATATGAGTCTGGTACGCCCATGTATCTTGGCACTGAATACCGCACCACGGAGCGGTACTTTGGGAAGCCTGTGTATGTGAAGATGGTTAATCTGGGAGAGGGCACTAATGGCAAAACCGTCAACGTTGGAACTATGGAAATGATTCACGTTGAATGCCGGGCAACATATAGTGGCTGGTCTTTACCAATGCCGGAATTGCCATTTGGGTCCACAGATAGAAGTCTGGAGCATACAAATGCACAGGCGTTTTACTCAAATGCGAACACCGTTACAATCATAAAGGGCTCGACGTGTCCCGCCTTTACAGCAACTGCAAAAGTGTACTATATCAAGTCGACCGACTGACCCCTTAATCGGTAGCATACGCAGGTGTTCTCAATGGTTAGTCGGTGGTTTTTGTATAATACACCGTCACTGTACATGTACGCTCCGAAAAATTTCTTCCACCCGTTGTTATGCGGATAAACCTTCCAATTATGCCAACAACCATCCGATCACTACCAGTTGTTTCAAATGGGATCGTAGATCGACCGTCATAAGTCCAGTTGCCGTAACATCGTATGGGAAGAGCAACACCGCTTGTATCGAACTGAATGTCTTTGAACTCGGATCCTGGGCACTTTCCGCAGTCCACGACTTTAACGTATACAGGCTTGCCTAAGTATCGTTCCGTGGTGCGATACTCAGTGCCCAACTCCATGGGCGGGTTGATCCATTCGACGGGCTGCCACTTCCCGTTATCCTTCAGCATTCGCCACAATCCGTTGGTAGTGCCTCTCGGGTCAGGCGAAAGGCCGATCAGTGATGCGCTCGTCCCCAATATTTTTGATAAAACAGCAACGACATTTCCGGCCCCATAATATTGGCCTGTTGAGCTTGGGCCACGTGCATAAATACGTTGCGATGTTCCGTCTGGCATATCGGCAAGTAACACATCAAGCTTGCCACAGTATGTTTCATAGGTGTCTTCGGCGTCGGATGCGAGCACATCTTTCATCGCTTCACCCCACCCAAACCCGCCCGGAGCCTTGTTAGCCAAAGTTGTAAGGATCTCTTTTGCCGCGTCATCGAGCTTATCCCAGTTATCATTCAAGGCCTTCTGGATATTAAAAGTCTGGGTGCCGTCGGTGCGGGGATCATACTTAAACAGCGCCAGTTTGTCAGTTGTCGTACTCATAGACTACCTCCTAAAACGCGAAAATGCCCAGCGGCTGGGTCTCCAGCGTGCTGATGGCCATGACCTCATGGATGTCCCGGATCAGCAGGTACTTGATAGCATACTCCGCCGCCAGATGTGCGGGAATGACGAGGCGGACGGCTGCCTTGAGCGCATCCAGATCCACCGGGACACCGTAGGCGCCCACGAACTGAAGCCGGATCTTGCCGCCGGTGAAGCTCACCTCCACCTCACCGTTCCGCCAGGCGTCCGCCACGGCCTGGATCAGCTCAATGGTGACCTTGCCGCTGCTGCGCAGCTTGGCCTTCAGTGTGCTCCGCCGGTTCTCCAGCGTCGCATCTGGCGGAGGGACGATGCCCGCCAGGGCCTCCTCGATCTCCAGCGCCCAGGTGATGGTGTCCAGGCTCAGCTGCTCCCGGATACTCACGGACTGGGCGTCCTGGTCCTCCAGCACGCCCAGAATGGCGTCAGCCAGAGCCAGTACCCACGGGTCCTCCCGGTACTGCTGGGGCAGGTTACGTACCAGCTGCATAGCTCACCGTCACAGTCCCCAGCACAGCCACCTGCCTTGCGGCAATGGCCATGTTGGCCGTCCCATTGTTGACCTTCAGGTCCGCGAAGTCCTCCACGCCCTCGGCGCCCAGGATCGCCGCGGCAATCTGCGCATAGCTCACGTAGTCCTGCCGGAAGGCAACGCTCTTAAGATAGGCCGCCACGGCCGCCTGGATGGCCGCTGTGACCTCCGACTGCACCGCCCCGGGTAGAGCCGTCACCGTCAGCGCCAGGTCCACAGAAACGCCCTCAGCGCCGCTGACGTAGCAATATGCCCCGATGGGAGCTTCTCCTTCGCCAAGGCCCTGACTGCCGGGGTCGATGTGCGCCTGGACCCGGCCCACCAGCTCCGTGTCCGCCGGTTCGCCGTCTGCATCGATGATCACCACGTCCACGGTGTTGTCACCATGGCCAAGCGGGTAGATCTGCACGCCGCCCACGCCGGAGACCTCCAGCGCCCAGCTGCGGTAGTGATACTGGTTACCGCTGGTGGGCGGCGTCTGCAGGCGGAGCAGGTACCGCTCAAAGTAGGCCGCGTCCGTTTCCGCATCGTAGCCGCCGGTCATTGTGTCCGAATTGGACACATTCACGATGCCGGCGATTTGGACCGGCATCAGCGTTACGCTGCCGGCGGGCAGGTTTCCAGCTGCGCCCGCCTGGGTGCAACGGACGGCCACGTGACCGCTGCCCTGGATCTCCACCGCCTCCGTGGCGGCAAACTGGATGCCGCCGCCGGACTCAAAGAGATCTCCAGCCGTGATGGTGCCGGTGCCCGTCACCTGCAGCACGCCGGAGGCGCAGGTTGCGGGATTCCGTACCAGCCCGGATCTGGATTTGATATAGTTGTCCAGGTCGGTACCCGTCAGTGTGGAGGGGTCCAGCATCTCCCGGGTTCTGGCCAACTCCTCTGCCAGCTCCTCCATGGGGATGGAAGCCGCAGCCAACAGGTCGTAGGTGGGGAAGCCCACCGTCTTTTGATAGCCGTCCGGCATGGCGGCCAACATGGTAGTAAGTGTTTCAGACATTTGTCGTCACCTCCACAGTCTCGTCGTTGTACAGCACGGCGGTGAATTCCACCCGGCAGGCCCGTCCCCGCCGGGTAACGGTCAGATCCTGGATGGCCCGGACCGCCGGGCAGAAGGATGCGGTCTCCCGCACGTTGCGCTCGATCTCTGCCGTGATGAGGCCGGAGGGAAGCTTGCTGCCAAGCATCTCCCGGTCTACCCCCAGCTTTGTCTGCCCCTCTGTGCGGTAGATGGGGATCTTGTCCACCTGCTGGCGGAGCATCAGGTCAAACCACTGCCGCACAGCCGCCCGGCCGCTGCGCTCCACCAGAGCGCCGTCCTGCAGCAGGAAACGGCAGGAGGTGCTGTCAAAAGCCGGTACCCGGCCGATGTCCTCCGCCGTCTGAGCGGGGATATCCTCCGGGATGATTGGAAACATGGCCATATTTTTACCTCACCTTCATCTGTTCGCCCGGATCTGCCAGACGGCCAAGTACCACCAGCGTGTTGCCGAGCATACAGCAGGCCACCTTGTCGCCCGCTCTCCACTCTTCCAGATACAGATGGCTATTGTCCTTATCCCGGTAAAATCCCTGGGCGCAGAACAGTGTCTTCAGCGGCAGGGGAGGGGCCATGATCTCCCCTCCGTACAGGGAGATCTTCAGGGGACTGCCAGAGACCACCGTCCCCTCCAGATTTCCCTGCAGCTCCCCGCGGCCGCTGTCACTGCCCAGACGTTTCAATTCCTGGGCCAGCTCGTAATCAGGTGACATAGGTCCCTCCTTATACCGTGATAGTGTCTCCGCTGCCGGCGGCTCTTGGCATCTGCGTGCTCACCGTCAGCGTCATCATGTGGGTGGTGCCGTACCGATGGGTTACGCCGGTTACCCGCATGGGGCCGGACACGTCGTAGCGGTTTGAGATAAAGTTCAGCAGAACGCCGCTGGTCACCTCGTCGCACCCGAAAATGTTCTCTACGGTCCGCTCCCGGCTCAGCCGGTCCTGTTGGTCCAGCAGCGTCTTCACACGCTGGCGGGCCTGGGCGGTGGTCTCGTCTCCGGAGAGGCTTTCCACCTGCTGCAGAAGGCCGTACTGAGCAATGCTGGCCGCGTTGGAGGCTCGCCCCAGAACACGGGCGGAACTGCCGGACTCCTCCGTCAGCACCACGCTGTTGATCTGGTCCACCATGCTGTCGCTGCCTGTGAGACTGCCTTTCGCCAGAGTGATATCGAAGGCAGGCAGATTGTCCGCGGGCTTGTGATATGCCGTGATGGCCGCGGTTGGCAGCGGCTCCACGAACAGCTTCCCGGATCGCACCCGCCGCCGGTACGTCAGTCCCGTCTCGGCGGAGCAGATGTCCAAGATGTCCTCCAAGACGCTCTCCGGCGTGGCTCCCACCCAGACCTTGGAGATGCGGGTGGGCGGCAGGGAAACGGTCCCAACGGCGATACCCGCCTTGGCGCACATCCGCGCCACGGCGTCCGGGGCCGCTGCCCCGTCCAGCTGCAGCACGATCTGGCTCTTGGTCAGGTACCAGCCGGGGTCGTTGGCGGTGATGCTGCCGTCCAGACCCACCGTCAGGATCACGCCGGAGAAGACCTCCGTCCCGTGGTTCACGATCCGCAGCTTGTTGCCCGGCGCGATGCCGTACCAGTGCATATAGGGGTCTTTTTTGTCGTTGCGCACCGCCGTGAAGCTCACCTCCACGCTCAGGGCTTCCAGTTCGTCCCGCAGCTCCGGAGAGCTGATAGCCTCCGTGATGTCCCGGACGCCGCTGCCTTGGTACAGCAGGAAGCGGTGGTCGTCCACATACTGTGTGCCCATGGCTACTTCACCCCCGAAATGAAGCGGTACTCCCGGACGGTCATGTCATAGGCGATGTCGCCGTTGCGCTTGACCCGCCAGGAGAAGTTGTCGATGCTGCAGGCGCAGTTCAGCCGGCACACACCCTGGCTGTCCAACACGATGATGCGGAAGGGAAGCCGCCGGAGCCGGTTGCGCTCGAAGAAGCTCACATAGCTCCATCCGTCCGTGGAGGCGTCGGTCGGCATAAAGCTGTATCGACGCCCCACCGGGAAGAAGCTGGAGATGGACAGCTCCCAGAGCCCCATGGTACCCAGCGTGTTGTAGTCCCGGCTCAGACCCTCATAGGTGCCGTTGTTCTGGGGGATGTCCGGTCCAAAGTCCGGCGGCACCGCTGGCAGGACCATGACCTCCTCGTTGTTGTTGATGGAAAAGATGACCTGGTACATGGCGCCCTCCTCACGTATTACGCAGCGCCCGCAGGATGCGGGCCACGATGGTGTCGCCCAGCTGCTGCGCATAGGCATCGTTGCCGATGACATTGCCCTGGACGATGACCTGCACGGAGATCCGGGGGCCGCTCACCATCTGCCGGGAAACGTCGTGAGGGATGATCTGGGTACCGCCGGGCAGGTTGACGATCTCGCCGCCCCGCTCGTTGATGCGGGTCCAGCCGCCGGGGAAGTAGCTGGTGCCGGTGGCGTGGCCGCCGAAGCCCCAGTTAATGCCGGAGGTTTGCCCGCTCCACCAGTTCTTGATACCCTTGTAAGCCTTGCCCAGGAGTGGGATTCCTTCAATCTTCTCGTCAATCCAGGAGAAGAATCCGGCAACTTTCTCTCTGGCGGCCTCAAACGCGCCCACGATGCTGTCCCGGATGCCGCCGAAGCTGGCGGCAAACTGGTCCCGGATGTTCGCCGCCCAGGACTTCACCTTGTCCCAGTTGGCGATCAGCAGAGCGCCGGCCGCGATGGCTGCACCGATGGCGAGCACCACTGGATTGGCCGCCAGAATTGCTCCTGCTGCTGCGGCAAAGAGTTTGATGGTCTTCACTGCCGAGATCACGCCGCTGGCAAACTGGGCAATCTTCACCATGCCCAGCGCGGCGCCCAGGCCAACGACCCACCGCTTGATGGTGTCGCCGTGGTCCTGCACCCACTGGAAAGCCGTGCCAACGGTCTTGGCCGCGGTGGCAAGGCCCTTGTCCAGCTTCTGCGCCAGACGGTCCAGCGTGCCGTCCTGCTGCCACTGCTGCAGCTTCCCGGCCAGCATTTCCACCTTCCCCTTCAGCATCTTCAGAGCGGAGCCGCTGCGGATGCTGCCGTCCGAGGTAATGCCCACCATGTTCGCCAGCGCCGACTTGGTGACGCCGGTGACGGTGCTCCAAAGGCCCTTCATGGTGGTGGCCTGCTTCTCCATGCCGCCGGCGAAGCGATCCTGCATCAGGGCGATCATGGCCTCGTTGAATTTCTCCTGGTTGGTGATCTGGCCCTGTCCGTTCACCAGCTGCACGCCGGTAAACATCTTCTCGCCCTGCTCCAGGATCTTGGCCTTGGTGATGCCGAACTCCTTCAGCCGCTCCAGCTCGCCGTTCTGGGCGTCGATGAGGGCCTCGGTTGCCTGGTCGAAGTCCTTGTTGGTAGCCGCCGCCATGTCACCGGCCAGAGGCAGCCACTTCTTGGCCGCCATGCCCATGGCCTCGAATTTGGACGCGCCCTCCACCAGTTCGCCGCCCTCAAAGGGCGTCTTGTTGGCCAGAGCCACGGCGTAGGACATGATGTCCGACGCCTTCTGCGTGTCCTTGGTGGCCGTTTCCAGCTGCAGCCGGTAGCCCTCCAGGTCCATGGCCTCGGAAAAGCCGGTCTTAGCTGCCAGAGCCGCCACCGCGCCGCCCGCCGCGGCGCCCAGCTTCACAAAGCTCTTGGCCACGCTGGTCACCGAGGAGACCGCCTTATTTTTAAACTGCACCACGCTTCGGGTGGCGCTGACCATCTCCTTGGAAACGCCCTTGGTGTTCCTGGCGGCCTTGATGAGCCCGCCGGACATGTTGTCCCGCAGGTTCAGGATCGTGTTGATTACCTTATTCGCCATGCGACCCGCCTCCTTCCGGGAACAGTCCCGCGATGGCCGTTTGGATCACGGCCACCTGCTCGTCATAGTACAAAGCCCGCGCCCCCGCAAGGAAGCCGCGCTCCACCGGGGTGGCCGCCGCCAGAGCGTCCAGAGGGACGCCCCGGGCGGCGTAAAAGGCGCATAGCCCCAGCACAGGGTCGCGGGCAATCAGTTTTTTACCGTTTCAAGGTCCGCTGCCTCGGTGTCTCCGGGAAGCAGGCCCATGAACTTCAGAGCCAGACCGCCCAGCGTGTCCTGTTCGGACACAGAGAACAGCGCGTCCACGATGGCCATGGGCTCCTCGTCCACCCCCAGCTCCTTCTGGAGCGTCCGGTCCTGCAGCTGGGGGCAGCAGGCGTACAGGGCGTGGTTGCCGCAGGCCAGCGCCGCCTGGGCGTCTCCGGCGGCAGCCAGCTCGCCGTAGATCTCCAGCACCGCCGCCTTGGGCGGCATCCGGGCTTCCAGGGCGGTCTCGCTTCCGGGGATGGCCAGCATCCCCACCTTCAGCTTGTCGGCCTCCCGCTGCTCGCGCTTGGCCACCAGCTCGTCAAAAGAGATCTTCCGGCTCATTCGATCGCCTCCAGGTTCTTGTACTTCTCAGCCTTGAACGGAAGCTCCCGGTCCACGGACTTTTTAGCCTCAATGTTGGCCAGGGCCACCTCCGTGAACACCACGCCGGAAATGCTCCACCGCTCCACCTTCTTGGTGGAGGGCTGAGTCAGGGCGGTGATCAGCACGATGTCTGGCATCACGCCGCTCTCAAAGCCCTCGGCGATGGCAACTTCCAGGGCGCTGTTCTGCTTCTTGTCCGTCAGGGTCCCCTCAATGGAGTAGCCGTTGTAGATGGGAAAGGTGCCGTATTCTCCGCAGAACGCGCCGTCCTCGAAGTCGCCGGTGACCTTTACCTCGATCTTGGTGGCCAGCACATCCCGCTGACCGTTGATATAAACCTCGCTGCAGCTTCCGTGCAGCACTTTCGTCTGCTTGCCCATATGGCTCCTCCTTCGTTAAACCAGGCTCACCACGAACTCCAGGTTCGCCATGGAGCCCAGGATCTGAATATCGCCTGCCAGATAGACTGTCCGCTTGAAAGGCGTGGCCCGCACGGTGGCATCGTCCCAGTCGGCGGCCTCCGCCTTGCCGGTGCCCACCCAGGCGTTGCGCTGGGCAGTCACATTGATGTCGGCGGTGTTGTTGTAATCCGGGTTCAGGATGTTGCTGTCCTCCAGACCGTCGAAGTAGTACCGGATGGCGGAGATGAACAGCATCTGATTGGTCTGGCTGTTGCGGTACTGGCCCATGTACTCATCCCGGAAGACCTTGGAGATGTCGTCCCGGATCAGGTCCATGGCCTCCACCGTCTCGACGTACTTCATGTCCTCCGTCAACGTGGAGCCGTTGGTGGTCGCCAGAGAGTTGACATCCACGCCCACACGGACCTCATCGTCATCGTTGACCAGCAGGAACTTGCCGCTGCCAACCACCGTGTCGGGGCTGTCCGGAACGGTGACCTGTGCCAGATTCGGGCACAGCTTGTTGGTAGCGCCGCGGTCCACGTTGCACGCGGCCAGCAGGCCCGCCAGGGACGGCGTGAACGCCTCGCCGGTGACTTGCCCCCGGCTGTCCGCAAAGGTGACCTTTTCGTTGAACAGGTTCACCATGTGCATGCAGTCCGGAGCCGCGGTGTTGTAGCAGACCGCCTTCCAGCTCTTCTGCTCCTTCTCCCGGGCCTTGATCCAGCTCACCAGTGCCGTCCAGTCCTCGGCGGTGCCGTCGGCCACGGTGATCCAGCCGGTCTTCTCGTACTGCACCAGAATGGCCAGAGCATCCGCCAGGGTGCCATTGGCTGCCACCTTCGCCACGCTCACCCGCAGGGGGCCGTAGCTCAGGGCGTCCAGAATGTACTGGCGGTTGGCGGCCGTGAACTCGCCATCGGGCACCTGGGTGGCGTCTCCGTACTGGAAGAAGCTCCCACCGCTGCCGGCCGTCGCGTCCCGGACCACCAGGCACACGATGCCGCGCTCCGAGCGCTGGATGAAGGACGTCGCCAGCTGCTTGAATGTAATGTTGATTTTCGGCAAAGTTACTGCCATGTCAGTTTACCTCCGTATCATATTCCAGGGTCTCCATCGGCTCGCCTTCGGCCTCCGGGACCTCCTCGTCAATGGTCAGATCCAGCGTCCCCACCAGCACGCCGTCGGTCACCGTGAAGGACACGCCCTCGTCAATGCCCAGATACGTGCCGTCCACGGTGACGCCGTCCAGAAACGCGTCGCCCACGGCGGACCGCACCGCCAGATTCTCCAGCTTTGGGCGCTTTCCGTCGGCGGCGAAGTAGTACAGCCGGAAAGTGACGACCCGCTCCTGTCCGCTGTGAAAGAGCCGGGCATGACTTCCGTCCTCAAGCTCCACCTTGCCGCTGGGCCGGACGATGGGGGCGGAGACGTCCTCTGCCACCAGCTTCGCCCCGGTCCCGGCCGCATCCAGCGCCTGCTGGTAAAGCGTACAGATTGCTTTGTTGATTGCCAGCAGAGAGATCATAGCTTCACCGCCTCATCCAGCATATTATCCACATCCTCCAGGTACTGTGGTTCAAAGCCCTTGGCTGCGACCTCAAACACGTGGTGTCCCGGCACAAAGCCGACTTCTGTTCCGTCATGGAGCACCATCCGATGGCCCTCCTCAATCAGATGCGCGTGGGGCGCGGTGGAGTAGACGCGCACCGCCTGGGCACCGTCGTACTCGTAAACCTTGCCCCGCTTGATGGATTTGAGATAGTTGCCGGTCTTCTTACCCAGAACTTTGGCACCTCGGACTGTTTTGGTTTTCAGCTTATTGCCTTCTTTCCGCAGAAAGGGCTTTTGCTGTTTCCGAAACTTATCGGCGTTCTTCCCCATCTGCCGGGCGAAGTCCTCCAACTCGGATACATCAAAAACTTTTGATGCCATCTTCCACCACCAGCTTTACAAAGAGATCCACAAATCCTCCGTCCCGATAATTGGGATAAAAGGACACCACCTGGTAGTCCTGGCCCCGGAACCGAAGCCGCAGGTCTGTGGTCATGGTCGGGATCGAGCCACGGCGGACCGTGAAGCGGTGGGTCACCTCCACCTGTTCCACGCCGCCCTCCACATCCTTCCGGGAGCCGGATGTGGGCACGATTCTGGCCCAGACCTTCCGCTCCGGCGCGTAGGTGTAGTCGGTTTCGTCCAGTGCGTTGGTGACCGCTGTCCGCCGCAGCACCTCCACCCGGCACCGCAGGTCGCTCCCCGTGATACTCGCCATAATTTTTCTCCTTTTTCTCTTGACATTTTCACGGTATCGTGATATTATAATTACAGAAAGGGGAAATGAAAATGCCAGTAATTGCTCGCTTCTACGGCATGACCGTCAAGATGTACCTGTTGGGCAAGGAACACAATCCGCCGCACTTCCACGTGGTCTACGGAGACTACAATGGCGTCATCGACATTCAGACGCTGGAAATGATCGAAGGAGATCTCCCCAATAAAGGTCTCAGCATGATCCGGGAATGGGCCGGCAGATACCAGCCGGACCTGCTGGACATCTGGAACACACAGAACTTCCGGACGCTGCCCCCGCTGGAATAAGCGGGGCGCGGCGCTCCGCCGTGAAAGGAGGATGCACCATGTTTCATAAAATCAAATCCGTGGCACCGCTGCCGGAATATCGACTGCTGGTGTCCTTTGCCGAAGGTCTCTCCAAGACCTACGACATGAAGCCGCTGTTTGTTAGCTACCCGGTATTCGCTCCGCTTCGGGAGGTTCCCGGACTCTTTCAGCAGGTCCGAACGGACCCCGGCGGCTACGGCATCTCCTGGAATGATGACTTGGATCTGGACGGCGAGGAGCTTTGGGCCAACGGACAGCCAGTCGCATCACCGTTTGACCGTCTGCTTTCCTTCGCGGACGCCACCGAGCAGTGGGGTCTCAGCGAGAGCACCCTCCGCAAAGCTGTGCAGTATAAAAAACTGGTGGAGGGTGTGGATGTGCAGAAATTCGGGAAGCAGTGGATCGTGACCCGGGACGCCATGGCCCGTGAATACGGTCCGGCCCCACAGCGGTGAGCACCATGGAGACGGACACCACCTGGGTCTCCGTGGAGGTTGAACTCCCCGGATGGTTGGACACGCTTGCATTTCAGCACAGTCTGGACCTGTCCAAGGTGCTGGAGCAGGCGCTCCTGGAAAAACTGGATATCCGATAATCTTCCCCAATGCCGCCCCGGTTCATCGACCGGGGCGGCATTTTGTCATGTGCCCGATTCGGACACAGGTTCAGACAGCTTCAACTGGTTCATGATTCGGCGGAATGCCGGATTTTCCGCCACGGTGGTGCCGGTGATGGTCATATCCCGCCGGTCATAGGCGTCCAGCACCAGGTAGTTGACGCAAAGGTCATACTGTGCCCGGCGCGGGGTGCCCGCTGCTGGTTCGCTGACGCCTGCCTGGTCTATATAGCCCAGGGCGGAATCGTACAGGGTCTGGATCAGCGCTGCCTCGCCAGTCTCCACCGCATCGATCCGGCAGTAAGCCAGCAGCTCCGCCTTCCGCGCATCCGTCAGCTCGCTCATCGCTTACCCTCCGATCAGGCTTTCTGCTTGTAGCCGGTTGCAACAACGGCGCTGCCATCGATCTGCTGGGCATCCAGGCGGGCAATCACGCGGATCTCCGTGGAGTTGGTGGCCCAGGCGTCGCCGCCCACGTTGGTGGAGGCCATCTCCAGCACGCCGCGGTCAAACACGGTGGCGAAGTTGCGGAAGTTGCCGATGAACAGGGGGTCATACTTGGTCGTGGTGGTGCTCACGGTCTTGCTGATCTCGCCGATTTCGTCGTTATCAGCATAGCGGACAGGACGGCCCTTGAAGCGGTCGAAGTCACCGGAGACGTCGGGCACCAGCATGGGGCGGCCATTGCCGTCCACCCAACCGTCCATCTCGTCATAGACGTTCTGGTTGGTCAGCAGAGATGCGGCGCGGCTGTGGGCGGTGTTCAGGCTCTTGTTCAGGATGGACTTGATGGCCTTCACCTTCTCGGCGTCGGTGGTGGCGGTCTGTGCGGTGAAGGTCAGCGCCTTCAGCAGCGTCAGCACCAGGTCGTTCTTGGTCAGGATCAGCTTGGGACCGAACCAGCCAGCCAGGTAGGTCATCAGGTAATCCACATCCTGGATCAGCTGATTGGAAACCGGCAGGCGGTCGCCGTACTGGCTCAGAGTGAAAGTCACCTTCTTGAACTTGGGCTGATTGTTCTTGCCGATGGTAGCCATCTCGTCCACCTTGGGCAGCTTGGTCCGCTGGCCGGCGACTTCCACAGCACGCCAGCCGCTGTTGGTGGTCACCATTTCGGTGTTGCACAGGGTGGAGATGTCCAAGAAGTCCTTGGTCTCCGCAATGATCTTCTTATCGAAGTCCAGGGGGACCAGGAAGCCGCCGTCCTCGCCCGCGGTGCTGCCGCCGGTGATGGTCAGCGCCTTGGTCAGAGGATTGAACTCCTCGATCGCCATGGCGGTGTCGGGGCGCTGGTGGGTCTGCAGGGCCTTCCGGAAGGAGATCATGTACTCGTTGTCGCCGCGGATCTTGTCCAGGGCGGCACGGCCCATCAGATCTTCCTTCTCTTTCTCCTTCTTCTCCGCCAGTGTGACAAAGTGGCCGTCCTTGCCGTCAAAACGGCCCTTCTCGGCAATGACGGACTCCGCGTCCTCAATCTCCTCGTTCAAGCTGGCCACCAGAGCCTTCTTCTCGTCAAAGGACGCTGCGGCTTTCTTCAAAGCCTCCGCATCCCCGCCGGCCTTGGCGCTGACCTTGGCCTGGCGGGCCTCCTCCATGGCGTCAACGGCGATCTTGCGCTTGTTCTTCAGGTCGATCAGATTCTTCATGTCCATGTTAAATACCTCCAAAACGTAGTTTTTCGACAGTGACGAGATCCTCGTCTGCCATATTTGCAGCGGTGTCCGAACCGCCGGGTAAACGATCAGGGTCCATTCCCTTGGTCACGCCCGCCGCTCTCTGTGCGGGGACGGCCACAAAGGACCACTCATAGGCGTCCGTGGGGTCTGTCAGGATGCCAAGGCAAATCTTTCCGTCGTACTCATTGCCCTTGCGATGATCGCAGTCTGCGGTCCAAAACTCGTTCCCGCAAATTGAGCAGACTCTCTTCCTGCAGGCACATCCCACGGAAACTTCCCGCAGGATGCCGCCGTCGATCTTGGCGATCAGATCCTCGGTCTCCTCCGTCCGCACCACATAGGCCCAGGCCTTCAGGTAGCAGTACGGTTCACTCTCCAGAGCGGCCGTCCCGCTGCCTTCCAGGACTTCGCTCCGGAAGATGCGGGCGCTCTGTCCCTTGGCGGACCAGCAGTGGTCGAAGATACCGGGCTTGCCCACATACATGGGCTGCAGCGCCTCCAGGGAAGCCTTGGAAAAGGCCTCGTCGTCCCGATCCGGCGCGTTGTCACAGAGCTTCACGGCAAAAACGTACACCTGCTCCGCCGTCAGCGGGGTCAATGTGTACTGGTTGATGAGGGCCAGGTCCGCTTCGGTAGCTTTGGCGGTCCCGGTCGGGGTCGCTTTTTTGATGATCACATTGCACCTCCCGCCTGAGTCTGGGGTTTGCCCAGGTTCTCCAGGTCGTCAAAATTCTTGCTGTACAGGCGTTTCTTACCGCCGGGCGTCCCGGTTCCGGGCTCGCCTTCCTTGTGGAGAATAGTATCCACATCATACGCGCCGACTTCCCGCATAGTCTTGTACCACGCTGCTCTGGCAGCGGTGTCAGACCGCAGGGTCACCATCATGTTCCGCCGGATATAGAGGCCGCTTCCCGTTTCCGAGGTGGTCAGCAGCTTCCACTTGTCCTCCTGCTCGTACTGGGTGATGGTGGGCTGCAAGGTGTCTGTCAGCACGTCCAGGGAGTTGGCCTCGTTGGAATTGTAGGACTGTTTGCCGGTGAAGAGCTTATTCAGCGGGATGCCGAAGAACCGAGCAGTATCCTCAACGGAAATGGCCTTGGATTCCACGAACTGAGCATCCCGATTGTTGACGGCAATGGGCTTGTAGGTCAGGCCAAGATCCAGGATCGCCACGCGGAACGCGTTGGCGGCACCGCTGTGTACGCGCTCCCACTCCCCCCGCAGATTGTCCTTCAGCGTCACATAGCTGCCGTCAGAGCGCTGCAGTGGCTTGCCGTCCGGTCCTTTTGCGTAGCCGCGCAGGTCCGTGTCTGTCTCCAGTGTGCCGGCGGGGCTGCCTCCATTCTGGTAGACGGCTTTGTCATAGGCTTCCCTGGCCGCCGCGGCCTCCAGGGTGTCTCTGGCGTGCCGCAGGACGCTGATACCATGGATGCCGTCCTCGGTGTATGCCTTGTAGTGCAGCACCTCCATGGGGTCCAGCAGGTAGCCCCGCCCGTTTGTGGGGTGGAAAAAGCGATACAGGAGGCGGCCATCCGCCGCGAGATAGGGCTCCACACAGTCCGGCGGCAGCCAGATCAGCTCCACAGGACGGCCGTTTCCGTCCCGGTGGATGTAGGCGTAGCCGTTGCCGAACAGCAGCCGGTTGCACTCCATCAGCTTCCAGAAGGTGAAGGGCGTCATGGCCTCGTTGGGCCGGTTCCACAGGATATTGCCCAGATAGTGGTCCTGGACTTCCTCTTGGGTGTGCCAGTTCCGCACACTCATGGGCATCATGCCCACCATATCGCTGAGGTAGTTCACCGCCCGGTTGCAGGCGGAGAGCTTCATGGCGGCTTCCTTGTCCATGGAGCCGGTGCTCCCGGTCAGCCAGCCGGCGGGGCTGCTCAGCGTCAACGTGGAGCTGGCGGGGATGGATGCGTTCTTGCGCTGGGGATGAGATTTAAAGCTGATCATTCAGCGGACGCCTCCTCTCCGCCGCGGTCGATGAGTACAGCGGCCAGGATCAGGAACGCGCCGCCGGCCATCAATCCGGCAGGAATCGCCAGCATAGCGGCTCCGGCGCTGATGGCTGCCGCTCCGGCGAAGTACAGGAGATCTACCAGCCCGCCGCGGCCGATGTTGAATTTCAGATGCATCGTGTTTTCCTCCTCTCACATGGAATAACCGCCGCTTCCAACGGCATCCGCCAGCCCGCTGGGCTGGTTGCGCTGGATCATCCACACCGCCATGACGATGATGGACGCCACCGTGGGGTCGATGCGGCCCCTGGACTTATTCTTCAGGGGCTTACAGTTGCCGTTGCCGTCCACGTAGCAGCGGACATTGCCGAAGGTCCAGCGGAAGCACGTGTTGTGGACGTGCAGCAGCTGGTGCCGGGTCATCATGTCGTCCATCTCCTTCATGGCCAGGCTCATGTTCTTGAGGTCCTGGGGGATCTCAATGATGGGCACGATGGGCTCCAGCCGCTGGGTGATGGTCCGGCTCAGATAGGGGTCAAAGCCCACCATCCGCAGGTCAAAGGTCTCTGTGGCCCACCGGATGGTGGCTTCCACATCGCCGTAGTCGATGATATCGCCCTCGCAGAGAGCCAGGAAGCCTGCCCGCTCCCAGTCCCGGTATGGAGCGTGATCCCGGCGCTCCGCCTCCTCCACGGTCCCCCGGGGCCGCCAGATAAACGGCACCAGAACCGCCACATCCAACCCCGGCTGGGGCGGGAACAGCAGTACAAAGGCCGTCAGGTCCTTGCTGGTGGAGAGGTCCACGCCGCCGTAGCAGGTTTTCCCCTTCAGCTGTTCCATGAACACCGCCTTGTCGGCCTTTTTGCTGGGGCCCCACTGAGTCTTATCGTACAGATTGAGGGAGATCCAGCTGACCGCCTTGACGGAGATCCACTGGTTCAGGCGCAGCCAGCGGAACAGCTTCTCGCCGGCCTCGCTGCGCCGGGCCTCATGGGCCTCCAGCCGCAGCGTCCGCAGCTTCAGGTGCTTGCCAAGGGACGGGTTACACAGGAACCACAGCTTCTCGTCCCAGATGTCGATGTCCTTCAAATCGTCCGGATCATCACCGAACATGGCGGTCAATCCGTACAGGATGGGCAGCCAGTTGGTCAGATCCCGTGCCAGCAAGTCCATCTGGGCCTGCTCCATGTCTGCGTCCTCCACATGTCGGAGGGAGAGGACCTGGCGGGGATCGCCGCCATCATCCAGGATGCGGCGCAGCTGTCGGGCGTCCCGGACGCCCACGGCCTTCTCGTGGACTTCCCAACCGATGGAACCGCGGTCCGGGTCGTCGCCGGCAGTCGTCAGCACGATCCACACCGGCTGCTTCCGGCCGGAGCCGGCGCCGAATGTCATGATGTCCCACAGGTCCCGGTTGGGTTGGGCATGGAGCTCATCGAAGATCACGCAGCTGGGCTTGTATCCGTGCTTGTGCGGCGCGTCGCTGGAGAGCACCGCCATGACGCCAACCACGATCCACTTGTACCCGCCGTTGCCGGTCCGCACCCGCTGCCGGTATTCGATGCGCTTGCGGGAGTCGATGATATTCAGCTCGCCCTTGGCGATCATCTTGGCCGTCCAGGGCGCGGTGGTCAGCATAAACACGGCGGCGCCAAACACGATGCCGGCGTTGTCCTTGTCGGATGCGCAGACATAAACCTCGGCGTTCAGCTCGCCGTCGGCAAAGAGGTGGTAGATGCCCAGGGCCGCCGCCAGCTCACTCTTGCCATTTTTCTTGGGGATCTCCAGGTACAGGTACCAGTATTTCCGAAGCGCCTCACCGGTCTCGTCGTCCCGCTCCATGGAGCCGTAAAACTCCATGATGGCCTGGGTCTGCCAGGGATAGAGCTCGAAGTTGCGGCCGGTGTCGGTTGTGGGCAGCCGGGAGATGAAGTCGCACACAAAGGCACCGGCGGACTCATCGTAGAATTCACTGTTGTTCTCAGGCATCCATCATCACTCCGCCTCCGCCAGAGCGGCCGCCTGCCGGGCACGCAGCTTCCTGGTGAACTCGTCGGCCCCGTCCTCCTTGGCCGCCTTGCCGGCATTCTGGATGGCGGCAGGCACCACGATCCGGCACCGGGCGCTGACGCTCAGGCCCATGGACTCCGCGCACTGGCGGGCCTGCCGGAAGTAGGTATTCTGTGTGCTGGTCCATTTCTGCGCCAGCGCCTCATCCTTTTCCCGGATGGCCTTGGCGGCCAACTTATCCGCCTGCAGCCACCGGTCCCGGGCCAGGAAGTACTGGCCAAGCACGTCCCGGTCAAGTTCCGAGTACAGGCCTGCCGCCCGGAGGATCTCACCGATCTCCTGATATTCCCGGTGGAACTTCTTGGGCAGCCACTTGGGCGGTGTCGCCTCATCGGGAGGCGGTACATGGACCTCCCGGTCCCGGCGCTCGTCCTTTTCGGCCTCGGTCATATGCTTGCGGCCGTTGGCCTCCACCACCTCAGTGGGCTGTCGTTTTCCCGCCATAGGGCACCTCCTTCCGCGCTGCCGGCAGTTGCACGCCGCCGGCATAACCGCACCGCTCTGGTGCGTTCAAACATCGTCTGAGACAACACCGCACCTCCGGGCAGCAGGAGCAGCAGATGCCCCGGTGTGTCTCGCAGTACCATTCGCTGCCTTTCAGGCCGCAGTCGATTTTCAAAGCATCTGCCTCCCTCGTCATTCTCGTTTCCACGTGCCCGATTCGGGCACATCCGTCATCTGAGCATCTCTGCGCTATCCTGGTCACCGCTGAGAACATCGGAACCAGCCAGGGCGCCGGGTGGGTCTACCCGCCCATCGCCAAAAATCCCCGTGGGGAAAATTTCTCGTGTGATGGGGGGCATGCGGTCTTACGCACCCCGGCCGAAACTTTCCTGGCCGGGGGGGAGTGTCTGCAAGGATACCCGCGAGCATGACTCGCATGTACGCACTCTGCGCCCGAGCGCCCAAGCGTCCTGCTGATCAGCGCCGATATCGGCTCCGGAGAGCAGCGCTTTTCTGCCACATTTCCTCGGCTGTTTTGCGGCTGTGGCATGCGTGGCATAGGCTCTGGAGGTTGTTGCGGTCTGTGAACTTGGACCAGTCTCCGCGATGCGGCTCGATGTGGTCAACGTCGGTGGCACGTACCCGGAGGCCGTTCCTGGAACACTCCCGGCAGAACGGTTCACGCAGGAGCTGCATGGGGCGTATGTCCTGGGTCCACTCGTCGGTGGAGTACATCCAGCGCCAAGCCTTGGACTCTTCGCTGCGCCGATCGCTGTCCTTGGGCTTGTGTGCATCGCAGTAGCCACCAGAGACCAGGACATAGCATCCAGGATGTCGGCAGGGCCGGAGCGGCTTCATGGCCATGGGCTATCACCTCCAGGCAAAACAAAAACGCCGGGGCCCAATGATTCATCCCTGTGCAGGGTAATCATGGGCTCCGGCGTTCAACGCTCTGGCCTCGGTCGATATTCAGGACAATCTCCTTTTTGCAGTCCCGGCAGTAAACCGGGAGGTCATGGGCCACGGTGCTGTCGGTGATCCGAAGCAGCCGGTGGTTTCGTCGGCAAATGGGGCAGGTGATCCATCCGTCCTTTGTGACCAGTTTACTACATTGTGCGCTCGCTTGCAATGCTTTCGCCTCACTTTCCTTCAAACGTGTCTAAATATCCACTAGATTTCAAGATAGACGCGTGCGCGCGCAGGCGCGCGACCTATTCTAAATTAAAATGCCGTTTTTCTGGCGTATCCAGCTGCCGTAGTAGTAGCTGCCGAAATCGTTGCTGTGGTCCCCGCGTCTGGCCCACATCACCTCATCCGGTATCTCAATACAGCCGCTGGCGTCATTCCACTTCTCAGGCGGCGGGATCTGCTGCCGGAGTCCACGGTTGCAGGACCACGGGTGCTTTCCGATTGGGATCACAAACCCATCCGGACATTCCTTGTTAAAGTACTTGGCCAGCCGCCGGAATCCGCCCTCCTTGAGCAGGACCGGCTCGTCATCCACGTCGCCGCCCCTCCAGAGCCAGCGCACCTCTGCTGGCGAGAAGTCCCCGTACCGCAGCACCACATGGATGTGGTAGCGGTGATCTCCATGGCGGCCCTCGATGCACACGATGTAATCAAACGGTCCCTTGTGCCACCGCTTGGCGCGCTCCATGAACGAGCGCCACGATCGGCGGACGCCGGAGAAGTCTCCCGGCAGATGATAGTCGTCATAGGTCAGCGTGTAGTGTGTACCCTCGAAGCCGAACAGCGCAAGCCGAAGCTCCAGGTGGTCAACGGACGTTCGGTCTACCGCTGTATGTTGGCTCCGCAGGATCTCATTCTTTTCCTGCCGGTCCTCGCGGCTGTCGTATTTGGAGAGCCGCGGCCGCAGTGCACGGCACTCCTTGGTCAGAGGTCCGGCTCGCTGACGGACGCAGATCCATTGTGCATCGCTCATTATCATCGCCCTCCCTCCTCCGGCAGCGGCATCCAGTGGGTCACATCCGCCCCCGTCCACTCCGGCCACGTTTCCAAACACCAGCCGTCACTATACAGCGTTGCCAGCTCAACGGCCCCGGCCAGCGTGATATTTTCTTTCGGCTTGCCGGACACAACGACAAGCACCTGATTATCACCAGACGGCAGCCGCTCCGCCACCGGGATCCAGCGAGGCACCTGCCCCCGCAGCTTTTCAATTTCCTGCTGGAGTGCCTCAATGTTGGTATTCTGGTTGGCGATCCGGTCGGCGGCAGCACGCATGACCGCGCATCCGGACACGCCGCAGTTGTGCTCATGCCCGCAGCCCATGCAGGCGAGGCTCCCGGTCTCCACCTTCAGCCGGCGGATGGCACTTACGAGTTCTTGATCTCTCAAAACGGCAACTCGCCTCCCTCATCCTCGCCAAGCTCCTGAAAGCCTCCGTCCTGAGCTGGTGACTCTGACTGTGTGCCCAATTCGGACACATTCCTCTTGCTGTCTCCGAAATAGACGTTGTCCGCGATGACCTCAGCGCTGCGGCGCTTGCCGCCGTCCTTGTCGGTCCAATTGCGGATCTGGAGACGGCCTTCCACCACCGCCATGCGGCCCTTGGATAAGTGCTTAAACACGAACTCAGCCGTTCCGCGCCAGGCCACGATGTCGATGAAGTCCGTCTCCTTCTCGCCGTCCTGGGTCTTGAAGTCCCGGTCCACGGCCAGGGTGAAGGACGTCACCGCGGTCCCGCTGCCGGTCTTGCGCAGTTCCGGATCTCGGGTCAAACGCCCCATGAGAACGATTTTGTTGAGCATACTTACGTTTCCTTTCTCCGCACGTTGCGGACATATTTGGCCCGCTCCTTGAGATAGAAGTCAAACTGCCGCTGATCTGCCTGTCCGGACTTGATGGCGGCATCCTGCTTCGCCTTGGCTGCCTGATAGATCTTCCAGTCCGGGCAGATATCAGGGTTATGGCAGTGCTGTGTCCGACGCGGACAGTTGCGGGTGCAGGGCGGCTTAACCAGCGCCATGACCGCACCCCCTGTCGGTGATCAGACGCAGCGCGAAGGACTTGTCCGGGCCGGAGATGATTTCCAGCCGGATCACCGGGGAGCCGTCCACTATGACAGCGGTGCTCGGAGCGGTGTCGGCCATGGTGCGCAGAATGTTGGCCAGAACCGACACGTCAATGGCCGACAGATGGTGGTCAGAAACGGCATTGTCCCCGACATCTGTGTCGGGGACAGCGGAGGGCCGGGCCTCCGGCACCACGACCGCATCCGGGGGCGTTTCTTCCTTCGGGGACCCGGGCAGAGACATCTGCCCGGGCTTCCGGGGTGTCCGCTTTGGATAGTGGGCCTTGAGGTGCATCCGCTTGCGCCAGTTGGCCACGCCGGTTCGGGTGCAGCCCAGTTGTTCCGCTATGTCCCTGTCGGACAGGCCATCTTTGTACAGTTCCATGGCCCGGAGCTCGTCGATGCGGTATTGCGCCTGGGGAATCGGATGATACTTGGGTGGCTTGAATCCGGAAGGAAGCTCCACGCCCGCCTGTTTCAGCACTTCCACAATCGTGGCGGGAGCGCAGCTGTTAAGGTCTGCCAGAATGGTGATCTGTTCGCGGTGGTTGAGACTTTGACGGTACGAGGAGACAATCTCTGAGGATGTCATCTGCATCAGGCGCTCACCGCCTTCCCGGCCAGCAGCAGGATCACTGCCAGCATCCAGAGCGCCATCGTCGCCCGGTACAGCGCCCGCTGGCGCCGCTCCCGGCCTGTGTAGGGCATCTTACGCATCGCAGTCCCTCCTGCGTACACAGGCGACAACATCGTCGAAGGTATCCGGGAGATCGTCGCCGGTGACGTCCACCCGGCGGATGTAGCCGTCCTGGTGGCGGATGATCACGACCTCGTCGTGCTCGTGCTGGTGGTACTCCAGGGCCGCGATCTGCGGATACATGGTGGAGATCAGACGACCCAGCTGCTTGACAAAGGTCTTTTTCGTCTCAAAATCGGTGTAACTCATAGAGACTCCTTTCGTGGCCCCAGGGTCCGGCGGGCAGCGCCGGGGAAGAGCGCCGGGAGCGAACCGGCGGAACGGCGGAGGGTAAGCCGCACCGACGCCGTCCGCCGGACCCTGGGGGTATCATGATATCAATTCGGTTCGGCCGGGAAGTCAAAGCCCATAAGCTCCATGGAGGCCGCAAAAGCATTGAGCTCGGCCAGGATCTCCGGATCCGTGGTGGTCACGATCTGCCCGCACAGTGGGCAGCGGTCGCCGGTCTTAATCTGCTGCATCGCTCGGCACCTCCTTTTTGGGCTTTTCGGGGTCATCCGGCAGGCGCATCCACCAGGACGGTTCCATCTTAACCAGCACTCTGGTGCGCTCAAATTCCCAGGCATGACCGTTCCAGCGAAGGAACATATGCTTGTATGCATCGGAATCATCCACGTTCATCAGGACGGCAAATCGCCCAGGTTCCGCCGGGTTAGTGCCGCCGGGCATCCAGCCGGCGATACAGAGCTGGCCCTCCGGCTGCGCGGCCTTCGGCGTCGGATCATCGGTCCGGCACAGCAGGTAGTCTACGGACACACCCAGGTAATCGGCAGCCTTGCAAAGGTTTTCCGCCTCCCGCAGCCAGTAGTTATACCCATACGGCAAGTTCGTGTCCTTCTTGATGCCCAGTCCGGACTCCAGCTTGGCGTACTTCTTAGCGTCGGAGTCATCGCAGCTGTAATACATGCCCATGTGCTTGTACCAGTTCTTGACGGACTTTCCGGCGGCCGCACGGGCTGCGGCAAAGCGCGCCCAGAGGGCGGTGATCCGCTCCACGGTTGGCCGGTCCTTTTCGGCCTGCGCATCGGCCTCCTGCTTCTTTTGGGCCTTGGCATCCGCCTTCAGCTTTTTGATTTTCTCGGCCAGTTTGGGACAGGCCAGCTTGCAGGAAGCCAGTCGGGAGCATTTGTCGCAACAGCCGCCGCTTGCGCAGGGTGTGCTGCTGTACTGATTCTTGCAGACATACTCCAGCATCCGGTCCTTATTCTCGCACGGACCGCCTCCGGCTGTTTTCCTGCAGTTCAGCTGGTTCAGCTTCCGGATGTGGGGGATGGCGTCCTTAACGGTGTGCTCCGACCAGGATTTTGGTTTCTGCCAGTAGTCCGAAAAACCGCGGTACACGATAAACTGATCCTGAATCTCCACAGGCTGCTGGGCCAGCGCATAGGCCACGCTCTCATTCAGGTCGCCCTTATCCCACGCCTTGGACAACTTCGGCGTCAAGTTCTCCCGGATCACCTTCAGGCGGGCCAGCTTGGACTTGGAGACCTTGCAGGCCTCGGCCACGTGGTCCCGCATCCGGCCGGGGAACTCCAGGCCCTCTTCCTGCAGTTGGTACAGGAGGGCTTCGACTCGCTCTGCCTGCTGGGCAATATCGGCATTGGACATCCGGCGGGTGTCGCTGTTGGCGTAGATCAGGCGCAGCTCCCGCAGAGCCGGGGATGCTTCGTCTCGCTCCACAATGCAGGGCACCTGCTGCCACCGCACCGGGTCCTCCTTGGCAAGTTCCATCAGCGCCGCCCGGCGCCGGTGGCCGGAGACCACCGTGTAATGGCCATTCTCTCCAGATCGTACCCGGATAGGCTGCTGGAGGCCGCAGAACTGGATGTTGGCGGCCAATTCCTCCACACCCTCCAGACTGTAAAAGTTGCCCGGATCCGCATCCAGCAGGTTGATGTCGATGTACGTGATCTGCTCCGGGCCGGTGCCCGAATCGGGCACATTGGCCGTCTGCAGCGTCTTGGCGAAACTGCTAATATCGAACGTTTTTGACATACTCAACCCTCCCTCCCGATGTACTCCGCGACCCACTTGCGGTAGTCTTGGCTGGCGGCGCTGCCGGGGCTGTACTGGACAATGGGCTGGCGGTCAAAGGTGCTCTCCGGCACCTTGTCCGTCCGGCGGATTGTCTGCTGGAACACCGGCACGCCCATGGAGCGGAGCAGCTGCTCGCCCTGGCGGACCACGTCGCTGTTGTGCCACTGGGTGATGAGCACGCCGGCGATGCGCACACCCTGGTTGGCCCGGCGCAGGTTGCTGATCTGCTGCGCCATATCCTGGGTACCGGCAAAGGAAAAGCCATCCACCAGCATGGGGATCACCACCTCGTCGGCGGCCATCAGGGCGCCCACGCTGGCGGTGGTGAAGCCAGGAGGGCAGTCGAAAATGAAGAAGTCCGCTCCATCGTCCTCCCGAACGCAGTCCACAAAATTCCGCACATTTTCCGGTGCGCTGACGCCGTCCTTGATGGCGTCGAGGTCCAGGTTGTACAGATCCGGAGAGCCGGGGATCAGGTTCAAGCCCGGCTCCAGCGGCACCAGGTTGTCCTCCCAGACCGGCTCACCGTCACCCATCAGCAGGCTTGCCATGCTGTAATTGACCGCCGGGTCAAACTCCGGCAGGTAAAACCGGGTCAGGTTCATCTGGCCGTCACAGTCGGCCAGGATCACCCGTTTGTAGTACCGGCGGACCAGGATGTCCGCCAGATTGATGGCAGTGACGGTTTTGCCGACGCCGCCCTTGTTGTTCATGATCGCGATAGCTCGCATTATGGTGCCTTCCTTTCCTCCGCCGTCAGGCGGTCCGCAAAATAGTAGCTCTCTCGAAAGTGCTCACCTGTGACCGGGCTTTTAAACTCCAGCGTATAAAAGCGGCCTTCCGGGTGGGTGTACACGACCTTGCCCTCCCGGAGCGGAGCCTTATGGCTGCCGTAACTCGTGTCAAAAGTGGGTGCCGCCACCTGCTTGTCTCCACGTCTCACGCCTTGGGTGTCTCCTTCGGGGCCTCGTCAAATGGTGTACGCTCTCCGTCCGGCATCTGCTGCCAGTCACTTCCATCGCCCCAGAAACTTACCTGCCGGGGCTTCTGCCGCGCTTTCTTCGCTGGCATCGGTTCTGGCCGGGGCTCAATGCGGGTAAAGGTCTGATGCTCGCCGTCGAACCGGCAGCGGACCTTGTCCAACGCCTCGCCGTTCCGGTTCTTTGCCACCTGAATGATGCGGGGCGCATCCTTTAGGTCGTAGTCCTCCCGCCACATCAGCAGGATGATGTCTGCATCCTGCTCAATCTGACCGGAGGAGCGCAGGTCGCCCATGGTGGGCGGTGGCGTAATGCTCCGCACCTGGTCCTTGCCGCTCTGGTCCTTGTACTTGACCTTCACTTTGTCCGGCCGGGAGAGCTGGGACAGGGAGATCACCGCCGTATGGGTACGGACAGCGAACTTCTGCAGTTCTCTGGAAACTGACGTTACCCGTTCGAAATCCTTCATGAGGACACCGTGAGGCGGTTCCACCTGCTGGAGGTAATCCACGAAGATCACGTCGAAGTGCTGGGCCTGACTGTATGCCACGATGTCAAGGGCAGTCATGCCAACGGCGTCAATAAGGGTCACTTTCGTTCCAGACAGCTTGTCCTTCAAGGCGATAATGGTCTTGAAATCCTCCTCAGTCAGCTTGTTGTCGTTGATGTCGGAGCTGCTGATCAGCGTCTCTCTGGCTACATGACGGTCATACAGGCGTGAACTCTTGGACTCGAAGGAAAAATAACCCACGTTATGCTTCCTGCCGAAGCGAGCTGCGCACTGGAGCGCCAGGGCTGTCTTACCGTCACCTGGATAGGCACCGATGATGACGATATTCCCCAGTTCCGTCTTGAGGACCTCGTTGAGCTGAAGGATAGCCCAGTCCAGATGCTCCACCGCCGTCTCGCCGCTGTGCCGGTCGAAAAACTCTTCGTAGCCCTTGGCGAAGGTCAGCGCGTGGATACCCGGGCGACCAACCTGAAGCTGCATGGCTTTGTCAAGAATAGACCGGGCATCGTTCATATCTGCGGCATTCTGGAGAGCTGCGCCAAGTTCCTGAAGCTGGTATAGTGCAGACTTTTCCTTCAGCATCTGCACATAACCGTCCACATTGGCAGCGGTTGGCGTATAGTCCATGATACCGGTCAACAGTTTCGACCAACCATCTCCCAACTTGCCACCCAGTTTCTCACGGACGGCAATGGCATCCGTTGGCAAGCCCTCTCGGAACAGTGTCCTGATAGCCCTGAAGATGGAGCGGTATTGCTGTGTGACGAAGTCCCTCTCGCTGACCCGGCTGAGAACAAAGCCCACGCACTCCTCGTCGATGAGCATAGAACCCAGCACGCCAACCTGTGCGTTCATCAAGTCCTGTGTCAGAACAGTGACTGTCTTGGCCTCGCTCATAAGTACCTGCCCCTTCTCTCGTCATCCGGCGGGATCTCCGGTCGGTCAAGCGTAGCATCATCATACATGGGGCCGGGGTCGTCCTCCCAGCAGCGGCCATTGAGCCACGTTGCTGGGTGGGGGATGTATCGCCCATCGTCCCGCATCCACTGGTCGGACTGCTTCTGAGTGTTCAGGGCCTCCGACATCTTCCGGCACAGGTCCATGTCTGGCGATAGCTTGGCCCACGCCCTTCTGGCCCGGTCTTTGTACTGCTTGCGGGGATACGCCGCCCAAAAGCGTTCAAACAGGTCCACGCATCCCGCCCCCTGGGGGGCTATAGGGGGATCATTACTAGAGTCTTTACTTAAGTGTTTCTTTACTTGTGGCTGATTTTCCGTCAACGGTTTTACCGTCGACGGTTTTACCGTATACGGTTTTTCAGTACACGGTGGTGCTTCATCCTGCAAAACGTAAGTATTACAGGCAAATTTGCCGTTCTCCTGATGGCCCTGTTCCTTGAGCAAATACCCCGCTTCCTCAAGCTCTTTCAAGCACTTGCGGATGGCATCCCGGCCGATGCGGCAGCGGGCCGCCAGACCACTGACGCTGTACTCCCAGTCATCCGGGAAGGACTGCATAATGACATATAGCCCCAGCGTTTTCAAAGAAAGCCGCTGATCCCGGAGGACTGAATTGAAAACTGTGGTAAATGGCTGTGTATGCTTGACGCGGATCTTGCTTTCTGCCATCCGCTCACCCTCTCTCAATAACATCCACCAGACGGAAGAGCAAGGACACGATCCTGCTCACGCCCAGCACGGTAAAAAACAATTCCCAGCCGCTCATCGGGATACGCCCCCTTCCCGACTCAAAGTGGGGCTTGCAATCCGTGTCGGATGTGGTATAATAATTTTGCTATAGTTCTTGGATGCAAGTCCCTGAACCGAACGCTCTGAGGTGCCAGCCTCGGGGCGTTCTTTTTTTGTATTCGGCGGCGCGTCCGACGTGTATTTCACCTGCAGCGCCGCGCCGATGATGCCGTCCAGATCGCCGGTGATCTCGTCGAACATGGGACGCTCGGCCTCGTCGATGATGCCATCCTCGGCAATGGTCAGCAGCTGCCGGTCTCGGTGCCTGTCGGCAAATGCGAAAACCCGGTTGATCAGCGTGATCACCGCCGTCGGCAGAGACTGTACCCGGATGGACTCCGGCAGCACGCCCAGCGGCTCGGCCATCTCCTTGAGATACTCCAGCGCCAACCATGGCGCCTCCAGGGCCTCGCATAGTCGTACCGCAGTCTCTCTGGGCGGCATCCGGCCGCCGTACTCGTAGGCCTTATAACTCTCCAGACTCACGTCCGCTAGCTCCGCCGCTTGCTCCTGCGTGAGTCGGGTCGTCTGACGGGCCGATCGGAGCGCAGATGGGTAGTCTTGCGGCATGGTAAATTCCTCCTTCTTGTGATATGGTGAACTCAGGCAGCCGGCCGTGGCAATGCGCCCAGCATCGCCGACAGCTGCTCCGCCGACAGCTTCAGAACCCGCACCAGCTTCCATAGCTCCTCGTCTTTCCACCCTCCGTCGTTCATCCGTCGGCTGATGGCCTGTCGGCTCATGCCCATCCGCAGGCCCAGGGCCGTGTAGTCCTCGATGTCGCAGTCTACCATGGCCTTCTTAATGATCTTGTTCATCACGGCCCGCTGCTGGGCCGGTGTAGGCGTCCCCAGCTTTACTCTCGGCATGGTTCATCCTCCTTTCATGTGGTGTCCCTGGCCGCTTCCCGGCCATACAGGGCATCAATGCTGACGCCCAAAATGTCTGCCAGTTTCGGAAGCAAGGATGCCTGTGGATAGGCTTCACCGCGTTCCCACTTTCCCACGGCTTGAGGAGATACACCGAGGCTATCTGCAACGGCTTTAATGCTTGCCCCGCGTTCTAACCGTAGTTCTCTGATTTTTTCCACTTTGCGCACCTCCTTTCTCAAAACCATAGGTTGTATTTATACATATACGCTACTTTTAGTTGTTTGTCAAGGCTTTTTTTCTTTTTTTATTGATATAAACAACTTGTAGTTGTAACATAGTCCTAGAAAGAAGGTGGGTTCGTGCTAGGTGATCAAATGCGACGTTACAGGAAACAATGCGGATATTCCCAAAAGGATTTGGCGTCACAACTTTTTGTTACCCAACAGGCAGTTGGAAAGTGGGAACGAGGTGAAGCAACACCTAATCCAGAGACCGTGCTTAAAATTGCAAAAATATTGGGAATTACTACAGACCAGCTTTTGGGGGATACCGCTACACCAGCGTCTACCGGTGGCACCTGGGTCCCCGTGCTGGGCGATGTGGCCGCCGGTATCCCCATCGAGGCCGTGGAGAACATCGTTGACTACGAGGAAATAGATTCATCTATGGCCTCCACCGGAGAGTTCTTTGGACTCCGCATCAAGGGCAGTTCCATGGAGCCGCGTATCCGGGACGGTGATGTGGTCATCGTCCGCCGGCAGGAGGATGCCGAGACCAGCGACACCGCCGTGATTCTGGTCAACGGTGACAGCGCTACCGTAAAACGCATCAAAAAAGAGCCGGACGGAAGCCTCTGGCTCCTGCCTAACAACCCCGCATACGATCCACAACACTACTCCCCCGCCGAGATCGCCACCCTTCCGGTTCGCATCATCGGCAAGGTCGTGGAGCTGCGCGGGAAATTCTAAAGAGGCTGTATAGAGCATGGATATAAAAGATGCCGTCTTAAATGTCATGGGCACCAGCTTTTTCGGAAATCTGGTCACTCTCATCGTCGGCCTTTTTGGTATGGCCGGTGTCGTATACACCGTCAAGAAAAGCCAAAAATCCGCTTTCACCAGCGCATATTTTTCTCAAAAATTATCTGCATATTCTGATTTCATCCAGTGTATCGAACGGTACTTGTGGCATCCTGATAAGGAGGCTACCGATGATTTAGCTGCTTCATTGTATTGCCTCCGCCTTTTTGCCCCCGATGATCTTTTTTATGAAGCGCAGGTCTTATATGAATACGCCCACATGGGCGCGGAAGGTGAGCCTCTTGCATGGGGGAGCGTCCAAAGCAAAGTTGACGCTCTGAGTCAAAAGATGCTGGCGGATATCAGAAAAGAGCAAGAAGAAAACCTACATCCATTCAAATCCAAACTAAACAGGGTATTAGAAAAATAAAAGTGTCCAATTCGGACACTCAGAGAAGGGAAAATTGTTCATGTCTATCATTTTTTTGATTCTCGCCATCGTTTTCCTTGTCCTATGGCGTAAAGCCTCCAAACAAGCATCTGCTGCTCAAGAGGAAAGCAGTCGTCTTACCCAATCTCTGGATAGCACCAAGACAGACGTAGAAAACCTTCGCACCAATCTCGCATCTGCTGCGGAAAAAGAACGAGAGTTAGAGAGTAAGGTCAGCACTCTTTCCAAATATCAGGGAATTGCTGATGTTGATGCTGAGATTCAAAAAAAACGTGCGGAGGCCGACACCGAAATTTTAAGTCTCAAGACCGCCGCTGCCCAAGAACTCTCTGATGCTAAGCAGGACGCCAAGGAGATTCGAGCAAAAGGCCGAGCCGACTATGATGCCGCAGTCAAAAAAGCCGAAGACAAACTCGCATCCATCGACGTAGAGTCTAAGCGAATCATCACTGAAGCCGAAACCCGTGCCAAGGAGATCGCAGGGGAAGCATATGAGATTGCAGGGAAAGCAAAAGACTATGAAAAAACAGCGGTAGCCATGAAAAACGTCATTGAAGGATACGGCGACCGTTACCTGAAGCCTACATACTCTCTGCTGGATGACCTCGCTGAAGACTTCGGCTATACCGAAGCCGGTCAGCAACTAAAGCTGGCCCGAGAGAACAGCACCCGGATGATCAATGCAGGAACTGCTGCTGTCTGTGATTATGCACAGGCCTCCAGAAAAGACACTGCAATAGCATTTGTAATTGATGCATTCAATGGTAAAGTCGACTCCATTCTCTCCAAAGTAAAGAAAGACAACTACGGAACGCTGGAGCAGAAAATCAAGGACGCCTATGAGTTGGTAAACTTTAATGGCCGCGCATTCCGAAATGCCGTAATTACCCCTGAGTACCTGGCTGCTCGCCTTGAGGAATTGAAGTGGGGCGTTCGTGCACAGGAACTGAAAGCTCAGGCTCAGGAGGAACAGCGCCGCTTGCGTGAACAGATCCGCGAGGAAGAGCGTGCTCGCCGCGAGTACGAGAAGGCCATGAAGGACGCTGCGAAGGAAGAAGAGATGCTCCGTAAAGCCATGGAGAAAGCTCAGAAGCAGATTGAATCTGCCAACGAAGCTAACCGAGCGGAGTATGAATCCAAGCTGGAAGAGTTGAAGCAAAAACTGGCCGAAGCCGAAGAACGTGGTCAACGTGCACTATCCATGGCCCAGCAGACAAAGCACGGTAATGTCTACGTTATCTCCAATCTTGGTTCCTTCGGTGAAAACGTCTATAAGGTTGGCATGACTAGACGTTTGGACCCGCTGGATCGTGTGCGAGAACTCGGCGACGCCTCTGTGCCTTTCCCATTTGATGTACATGCTATCATCGAAAGTGACGATGCTCCTTCTCTTGAAACATCCTTGCACAAAGCTCTGTCCCTGATGCAAGTAAATAAGGTCAATCCCCGGAAAGAATTCTTCCGTGTTGCGATTTCCGATATCAAGGCCATGGTCGAAAAGATGGGACTCACTACGTCTTGGACAATGGATGCTGCAGCTGCCGAGTATCGAGAGACATTAGCAATCGAAGACGCTATGAAGAACGACCCCGATGCCAAACGACGTTGGGAGGAATACAACGCCGCAGTTACATCACAGGCTGGCAGTACATCTGATGACGAGGATGCCCAATAAATCCGCGGAGCCGCCCCGGGCGGGGCGGCTTCTCTCTAATCACGCAATCGAACAAATGTATTATGCGGAAGGAGGCGCAGCGCATGAAAGTCCCAGCTCCGAGGAAACTGCCGTCGGGCAGTTGGTTCATCCAGCTGCGCCTGGGCGGCGAGAGCATCCCCGTCACTGCCGCAACTGCTAAAGACTGCACCAGGGAGGCGGCCGCCATCAAAGCAGAATGGTTGGCAAGAAAGCTGCTACCTGAAAAGCCGGAGGAGCCGGAACAGGAACCAACGCTGACCGTCTCCATTGACGAATATATCAAGCGCAAGAGCCGCACATTGTCGCCATCCACCATCCGTGGATACCGGGCCATCCAGAAACACCGCTTCCAAACCGTCATGCAGCGGCCTGTGGACAGCATCCAGGACAGCGAGTGGCAGGGCCTCATCAACGCAGAGATGGCCCTGGCCAGTCCTAAAACCGTTGTCAACGCATTTAAGTTCCTGCGCACGGTCATCCGTCAGCAGACAGGGCACGAGATCCCCATGAATGGACTCACACTCCCATCGGTTCCTCCGGCGGATACGGCCTTTCTGACAGCCGATGAGATTCCGCAGTTTGTGGATGCCATCAAAGGCAGCCGCGTGGCTGTGGCGGCGCTCCTGGCGCTGTCCTCGCTGCGGATCTCGGAGATTTCCGCGCTCAAATGGGAAAACATCCCGAAAAATCCGACGTTTATCAAAGTCTCCGGTGCAGTCGTTCGTGGTTACGATACTGCCTGGGTGCGAAAGAAACAAAACAAGAACCGAACCAGCACCCGCAGCGTCCCTATCCTCATCCCAGAGCTCTCAGAGGCCATTGAGCGCCTGCGTAAGCCGTCCGGTCCGATTATGGACTATGACCAGGACACGCTGCGAGTGGAGGTCCACAAGGCCTGCCAGAGGGCAAAGATTACGGATGTGACCGTGCATGGGCTTCGGCACAGCTTTGCCTCCCTGGCATATCACCTGCAGGTGCCGGAAAAGATCGCCATGGAGATCGGCGGCTGGTCCGATCCGGGAACCATGCACAAGATCTACACCCACATCGCGCAGAGCGATATCACCCGATATCAGACCGCCATGGCGGATTTCTATTCCAAGAAAAGGGAAGAAAACGCTAATGAAAATGCTAATAACGAGGAACACGCACTGAAAAATCAACATCTTTGACCATTCCATGTCGGGTTCGAGTCCCACCACCGGCACCAAATAGAAACACCATCCGTCAGGGTGGTGT
>ENA-UONT01000704-UONT01000704.1-human-gut-metagenome-genome-assembly--contig:-CS20-NODE-704-length-35933-cov-12.598277_pt1 | contig 35933 bp, 27 predicted proteins | sample MGYA00242459_ERZ724006 | MGnify/ENA metagenome assembly ERZ724006 | reverse complement strand
TGAACGCATCAATATTCTTTTCGCTGAGAATCTTCTCAAAGATTCGGTCTCCAAGCTGTTTTATTTTGGTAACAAGAAATCCGCCGTTCATTTTCATGCAAATGCTCCTATATAGTAGTTTGCTTCAAATAATACCATATAGGAGCTTTGTTGTCAAGAGGCTGTATGTCTAAAACATCCGGCGAGTTTTTCATAGCCTGCGCTTTTTGTGTTCTTTCCGCCCGAAAGCATTGACGCACCGCGCCGAATCCTGTATCATGAAGCTGTTCATTCGGCTGTTTCTGCCCGTTTGGGCATTGTGCATATTATGAAAGGAGTCCTTTCCTCATGGCGATGAATCTGACTCAGAAAATCCTGTCGGCGCACCTGCTCAGCGGTGAACTGATTCCCGGCTCGGAAATCTCCATCCGCATTGACCAGACGCTGACGCAGGATTCCACCGGTACGATGGCGTACCTGCAATTCGAGGCGATGGGCGTCAAGCGTGTCAAGACAAAGAAGTCCGTGGCGTACATTGACCATAACACGCTGCAAACTGGCTTTGAAAATGCGGATGACCACTATTACATCCAAACGGTGACGAAAAAGCATGGCATTTACTGCTCCAAGCCCGGCAACGGTATCTGCCATCAGGTACAGCTGGAGCGCTTCGGCGTGCCGGGCTACACGCTGCTCGGCTCGGACAGCCATACGCCCACGGGCGGCGGCATCGGGATGCTTGCCATCGGCGCGGGCGGACTGGACGTTGCGGTCGCGATGGGCGGCGGCGCGTATTATCTGGCGTGCCCGCGTGTCGTCGGCGTGCGCCTGCATGGCAAGCTGTCCTACGGCGTTGCGGCGAAGGACATTATTCTGGAAGTCCTGCGCCGGCTGACCGTCAAGGGCGGTGTCGGCAAGGTGATGGAGTACATCGGCGACGGCGTGAAAACGTTGAGTGTCCCGGAGCGCGCGACGATTACGAACATGGGCGCGGAACTCGGCGCGACGACCTCCATCTTCCCGTCGGATGAAGTCACCCATGCGTTCCTCAAAGCGCAGCAGCGTGAGCAGGACTTCGTGCCGCTGTCCGCAGACCCGGATGCGGCGTATGACGAAATCCTCGACATTGATTTGACCGCGCTTGAGCCGCTCGTCGCGAAGCCCCATATGCCTGACATCGTGGAAACCGTCAAGCAGTGCGGCCCGATTAAGGTCGATCAGGTGTTTATCGGTTCCTGCACGAACTCTTCCTATACCGACATGATGCGTGTTGCCCGCATTTTGAAGGGCAAGACTGTGCACCCGGACGTAAGCCTTGTCATCGGCCCCGGATCGAAGCAGGTGCTGACGATGTTGGCGCGCAATGGCGCTTTGGCGGACATGATTGCGGCGGGCGCGCGCATTCTGGAATCCGCCTGCGGGCCGTGCATCGGCATGGGGCAGTCGCCGCGCACGAACGCCGTCTCCGTTCGCACGAACAACCGCAATTTCTACGGCCGCAGCGGCACCAAATCCGCCGGCATTTACCTTGTCTCCTGCGAGACGGCGGCTGTTACGGCGCTGACTGGCGTGCTGACGGATCCGCGCTGCCTTGACATTGACCTCGACATCCCGATGCCGGAGACGTACACCGTCAACGACAATCTGGTCATCCCCCCGGTCGCGCCGGGCGAAGAGGACACGGTGGAGGTCGTCCGCGGCCCGAACATTCAGCCCTTCCCGCTGGGCAAGCCGCTGGCGGATGCCATTTCCGGCAAGGTGCTGCTGAAGATGGAGGACAACATCACCACCGACCACATTGCGCCATCGGACGCGAAGCTCCTGCCATTCCGCTCGAACGTGCCGTACTTGTCGGACTTCTGCCTGACCCCCGTGGACGCGACGTTCCCGGCGCGCGCGAAGAAGGAAGGCGGCGGCATCCTCGTTGCGGGCATGAACTACGGGCAAGGGTCGAGCCGCGAACACGCCGCGCTTGTCCCGCTGTATCTGGGTATCCGCGCTGTCGTCGCGAAGTCGTTCGCCCGTATTCATCAGGCGAACCTTATCAACAATGGCATTCTTCCGCTGACGTTCCAGAATGAGGCGGATTACGACCGCATCGCGCAGGGCGACACGCTGAGCCTGCCGCACGTCCGCGAGACGGTGGAAAGCGGCAGCGACACGTTCGTGCTGCATAACGACACGAAGGATGAGGACTATGTTGTCCTGATGCCGCTGACCGCGCGCCAGCAGGGCTGCATCCTCTATGGCGGACTGCTGAATTATACAAGAGAGAGCGCAAAGGCGGAATAAGATAGTTTGTCCCCCAGAAGTATGGGCTTCCGGGGGATTTTGGCGTTATTATTTCCAGGGGAATAGAAAATCTGCTGCTTTTGCTACAATCAAGGGGAAGGAGGCTGCCCTGATGAAAAATATCAAGTACACCGTCTCGCATCCTATCTTTGTGTTCATGAAAAAGCATTTCTGCCCGCACTGCAAGGCAGCACTCACAGTGGAAACGGCGCATCATTTGGTGAACTCCCGTTCCGAAGAAGCAAAGAACTACGATTTTTCCACGGAAGACGGCAGGATGATTGGCACAGTTGACTTCCGCAATCCGTATTTTGCCTGCCCGAACTGCCATGCGGAGTTTTCGGTGGAAGAATTGTGGAAAATGGAGAAGGGAAAAAGGGCAAGCAGATAACGCAGGAAAATTGAAAAATGCCCCCCCGGAGGCATGGCTTCCGGGGGCATTTTCATATTATAGGTACTTCTTGAATACTTTCTTGAATTTCAGTGACATCTCCATCATCCAGTCAAACTGTGCATTCCACGCGCTGCGATTGTCAAAATCGACCTGTCGTGTCAGCATAATGCGGCTTGCTTTCTTTTCTGGAAGTTCCCGCCAGTCAAGCGTAACGCCCAATTCCTGCTCAATGGCATTCTGTTTTTCAAATAACTGATGATAAAGATCCTTGTCGCCGCGAATATACAGTTCAACAACAAGCAGATTTTCTGTTTTAACCGCGCGTAAGCAAATATCATAAACAGATGAGCCAATGCTCAGGTTCATCCACATTTTGTTTGATGCTTTTCGCTTGCCAAATTGCCTTGCGAACTGCGCGTTTGCATACGCATATTCATTGAAGGCTGTCCAGTAATCCAAGCGGAACTGCTGGCTTTCTGTCTGCTGCTGATTTTTCTTGACGCTCTTAATCCAGTCATTCGGCTTCTCAATCACGCTGAACTTCACCGCAGGATTGGAGCTGCCGACTTTATACAGGTGGATTTCGCACAGGAAGAAGCCGATGTCATCATCCGTGTGGTTATTCAGCCACTCAATCGCCGCGCGGTGTTCCTCGCGTGCGTGCTTTACCACCCAGATAATCGTCTGCGCATCTTTCCCGGCAGCGTAGGTGATAAGTTTGCCCAGATGGTCGTGGTTGGTATCTTCCAGCTGGTTTTCGATGATAACCTTCTGCCCCGTTGCAATATCGGTCGCGATAATATCCACGCTGAAATCGCCCACAGCAGATTCTGTTCCGTCGACTGCAATTTCCATGCCGATTTCATTGCCCAGAATCGCGATGTTCTCATCCTTCGCCAGCCACGGCGTAAAATCCAGTGCTTCATGCGGCCAAACCTTCCGCAAATCCTGCACTTCGGTCAGAACTTCAAGCTGCTCCATAGGGCATACCTCCTTTTGTGTGCGGCATATAGCGGGCGCTTATCTTATGATAGCAGATAGGCAGGGAAACGTCAATCGCAAGTATGTTTTTTTCGCAGCAAAACAGCCGGGGACTGCCTTGCCAGCAATCCTCGGCTTTCGTAATCCCAATGAACCCTTACTTGACTTCCAGCAGGTTCTTGCATTCCGCGAACGCGCGGCGGCCAATGATTTCAATCGTCGCGGGCAGGGTTACGCTCTTGAGCTTCGTGTTGCCCTCGAACGCCTGCGCGCCGATTTCCACCACCGGCAGACCCGCCACCGTGTTCGGAACGGTCAGCGTCGATGCCGTGCCGTTGTACTTGACGACCACAATGCCCGTCGAGTCGTCACGAACCGCGAACACGAAGTCGCCTGTCACGGTGAATGCCTTGTTGACAGATTCCAACTCCGTATTGCCGGACAGCGCCTTAATCGTGATGGTGTAGTCGCCCGGCTGCAGCAGCTTCAGACCCGGCACCGTGTAGTTCAGCGCCGCCGTTTCGCCCAGCAGCGCAGCCGTGCCATCCGGCGTGGTCAGCAGCAGCTGATACTTCGTTGCGCCGCCAGCAGCCGTCCACGTCACCGTCAGGTCCTCGCCCTGCTTCGCGGCAGGAACGGTCACGGTCAGCGGATCGTCGGTCACATACAGCGTCAGGGACTGCGCCGGGGAAAGTTCGCCAGCGGTCGTTCCGTAGTAGGGCTTGAACTGAATCGTGCGGACACCGTTGCCGCTGCCCAGCGAAGCGAAGGCGCGCTCGATAACCGTCACATCGCCAGTCGTCGGATAGCTGGTATTTGCCTTGCCGTCCACATACAGGACGACCTTCGTCGCGTTCTTGGTGTTGACCGTGAACGTCACCGGCACATTCAGCTTCACGCGGCTGGGATTCATGGTGAAGTTGACGACTTCCGGCTTGTTGACCACGGTCGTCGTCAGTGTAATCGTGTACGCCTTAAACTTTTCGCCCGCGGTCGTGCCGTTGTAAGGCTGGAACTGAATCGTACGGACGCCGCCATTATTCCCCAGCGACGAGAACGACATCGTGAACTCGTACTTCGACATGCTGGTCGTTACGTCCTCAAAGCGGCGGTTCACCTGCCCATCGACATACATCAGCAGCTTCGTCGCGTTGTCCAGATAAACAGTGAATTTAATCTGCTCGCCCAGCACCGCGGTCGTCTTGTCAATCTTGACATTCGCAATCACGGGGGCAGCAGACGAACCGCTCATCAGGGAAATGGTGGTTACGGAGGTCTTGTCGCCGCCGACTGCGCCGTTGTAGGCTTGGAACGCAATGGTACGCTTGCCCCCGTTGTTCCCCAGCGAAGAGAACGCCATGGTGAAGGTGTATTCCGTCATATCAGGGGTGATGTTCTCGAAGCGGCGGTTGACACTGCCGTCGATGTACATCAGCACCTTCGTGGCGTTCTTGATGCGCAGGGTGAAGGTGATATTTTCGCCCAGCGTCGCGTTCGGATTGCTGATTTTCAGCAGCTCAACCCGCGGCTTGTTTGCCACGCTGATGGTAATCGTCTTGGTGTCGGACATAGCGCCGGGCGTGTTGCCATTGTAGGGCTGGAACGCCACCGTGCGCACGCCGCCGTTTGAGCCGAGCGTCGAGAAGGACATCTGGAACGTCGTCGCGCCGTCCTTCACGTCGTAGATGTAGCGGTTCAGCTTGCCATCAATGTAGACACGCATCTTCGTCGCGTTCTTGGTGTTGATGGTGAAGGTGATGGTTTCGTTCAAATCAACCGTGGATTTGTTCAAACTCCAGCTGGTCACGGTCGGCTTGTTCGGGCTTTCGTTTGCGACAGTCACAACACGTTCGGAGGTCTTTTCGCCCGCCGTCGTGCCGTTATAGGCTTGGAACGCAATGGCGCGCTTGCCCCCGTTGTTCCCCAGTGAGGAGAACGACATGGTGAAGGTGTATTCCGTCATGTCGGGGGTGATGTCCTCGAAGCGACGGTTGACACTGCCGTCGATGTACATCAGCACCTTCGTGGCGTTCTTGACGCTCAGGGTGAAGGTGATGTTCTCGCCCAGACCCACGGTCGTCTTGTCGATATTCTTTACCGTTACCTGCGGCTTGACAGACGGCTTTGTCAGCGTAATCGTCTGTACATCAGACTTTTCGCCGGGCGTATTGCCGTTGTAGGCTTGGAACGCGATGGTGCGCTTGCCCCCCTTGCTCCCCATCGAGGAGAAGGACATGGTAAGCGTCGACGTGTCGGTGGGCACGTCGTAGATGTAGCGGTTGACGCTGCCGTCAATGTACATCAAAATCTTGGTGGCGTTCTTCGTGTGGATGGTGAAGGTGATATTCTCGCCCAGCTCTGCCGTCGCCTTGTCCATTTCGAACGTCGGTTTGCCCGGAATAATCACATCCGCGCGGTCGATGTTTTCGAGGTCATCCGGCACGTCCGTAGGCGCGGGGGTCGACGCGGGTTCCTCGGTCGGCACGACAGCGGGTTCCTCGGTCGGCTCAACAGCGGGCTCTTCCGTCGGCTCAACAACGGGTTCCTCGGTCGGCATGACAACGGGTTCTTCGGTCGGCACGACAGCGGGTTCTTCGGTCGGCACGACAGCGGGTTCTTCGGTCGGCACGACAACGGGTTCTTCGGTCGGCACGACAGCGGGTTCTTCGGTCGGCACGACAACGGGCTCTTCGGTCGGCACGACAACAGGCTCTTCCGTCGGGACGACAGCAGGCTCCTCAGTCGGGACGACAACGGGTTCTTCGGTCGGCACGGGCGTAGGCGCAGGGGTCGGCACGGGTTCTTCCGTCGCAGCCGCAAGCACCAGCAGGGCACTGGGCATTTCCACACCGCTCGCGAAAACACCGGTGTGACGTTGATTCTCAATGCCCTCTTCCGGCACAGGATGCACTGCATCCGCCGCCAGATAGCCATATGCAACGCCAGCCGTCTGGTCATACACGCAGACGGAAATCCGTTCATTCAGCTGACCCTTCTGCGGACGATGCGTCACATACACTACGCCAGTTACCTGACCAACCAGCTCATCGCCCGTCGGATTCAGGTACAGCTGTGCGCTGCTGAACGTCGCGGCAAAGCCGGAGTTAAAGAACTCGTTATCCAGCACGGGGCGGCTGTAATCTACGGCTGCTTCGTCCACGATTTCGGGCGCTTCCGTTACCTCGGGAACATCCGTCGCTTCGGGGATTTCCGTTGCTTCAGGGATTTCCGTCGCTTCGGGAACATCCGTCGCTTCGGGCGCTTCCGTCGCTTCGGGGATTTCCGTTGCTTCAGGGATTTCCGTCGCTTCGGGAACATCCGTCGCTTCGGGCGCTTCCGTTGCTTCGGGAACATCCGTCGCTTCGGGGATTTCCGTTGCTTCAGGAACATCCGTCGCTTCGGGGATTTCCGTTACCTTAGGAACATCCGTCGCTTCCGGTGCTTCCGTCGGCACGACCTCAACCGTTTCCGCCGGCGGAGTTTCCGGCTCTTCTGCAGCCGCCGTCAGCACTGTTCCCATACTGCCCGTTACCATGAATACAGCCAGCAGGAAAGACAATGCCTTTCGCATCCACTTTTTGTCCTTCATCGTCCTCACTCCTTGTTCTGTGCAATCTTCCGGCACGACGTATGGTTGTGCCAATGGCAAGCGATTGCTGTTTTCCATCTTTCTTTTCGCGGCGAGCTGCAGTGCTCCCGGTGGATATAGCAATCTCTTTCCCAATTCCAGCTATATTGTAACAAATTACAAGTCGGCTGTCAATACTTACCGCGCAGAAAGCCGCATTTTATACGAAAATCAAGGCATTTTCTCTGCATCTGTCTCGCGGAACTGATTTTTCCATTGCCGAATTGCCATGGTCGGCAAATCAATTTGCGTCTCCCATACGGAGCAGATTCGCTCCTCCAGCACATCCAAATTCCCGCCGCGGGGCAGGACGGGCAGATTCGTGTCCTTCGCGATTTCACTTGCGCGGTTGTCTACCGCCAGAATCAGGCTTCGGCAGCCCATGTTCATTGCGTGGATGCCGCCGTGCAGCCGCGTGCCAACGTAGTCAATCCCGCCTGACGCCAAAAGCGCCGTGTAATCTCGCAGATTCGGCTGAATCAGGTGCAAATTCTGCGTCACGCGCGCATCCATTTGGCGCAGGCAGGCGTAGTCCTCAACTGCTTGCAGCCACACATACACCTCGCGGTAGTGCTTTTGCAGCATGGTCAGCATCTGCGCATCCTGCTCCGGGCTGCTGCGGTAGTCCGTCAGCGTTGTCACGACGCGCTCCGCCTTGTGCGTCGGAATCTGCGCGCATTTGTCGTCTGTCAGCCCCCACATTGTCGGACACGCCGTATTCAGCACGTTCGTGATGCCCAGCTTCAGCAGGCGCTGGCGCGTGTATTCGTCGCGCACCGCGTGCAGGTACTGCCCATCCAGCAGCGTTTTTAGAATCCGCTTCGTGTATCCTGTCGGCTCGTCCTGGTATTGATACCACCCCGCACCCAGCAAAATGATATGCGTGCGCTGAAATCTCTCACGAATCAGGCGGAAATTCAGCAGCTCCCGCTTGTGCAAATCGCCGCAGCGCATCATCACCGCGTCCCGCAGGCGGATATTCCACATCCTTTGGCGGCGCATGTCCGAGGAAAGCAGGTTTGTCCCGCAGACAAATGCGAAATCCGCACTGCCGATGTGCTTCATCGACACTTTCGACAGCCTGTCCCGAACCGGCACGGCGACGGACAGCTGCACAGGAAAGCAGTCGTGCAGCACATGCTCACAGGCGTTTCGGATGATGAAATCTCCCTGATTCGCTGTTGAGATGGTAGGGTCAAAACGCACAATTTTGCGGCAGTGCTGCATTTTCTGATCGATCATGCCTTCTTCCTCCATTTGCGCAAGAAACTCCGCCCTTTTTCAAGGATCCAGCGGTATTCTGCCGTCCGCCCCAGCGCCAGCGTGTACAGGAGCGCCGTCACCGCCGCGCAGGTGATGCCCTTGATGATAATCCACATCAGCGTATGTCCCATCCGCGCGCACAGCAGCAGCGACAGCGCCATCACCGCGCCGTTGAGCAGCAGCAGGCCGCCCTGCGCCTTGAAATACGCGGCAGCGCTGCGCCCGAAGGTGCGATGGAACAGCACTTTCGGCTCATACCAGAAGATGGTGCATAGCCGCGCCAGCCCTGTTGCGCCGATGATGCCCGCCACGCCGAAGAAGTGCCCCAGCAGGATGGACAGCAGGATGTTGACCAGCGCCGTCATAAACATAACATACTTCATTTGATGGAAGAGCCCCAGCGTTTCGCGGTACATCCACACGGGCGCGACGATGGTGCTCAGGTAGAACGTGAACAGCACCGCCGCCACTGTCCCTGTGTCCATCAGGTATTCTTCGCCCACCCAGATGGGGATGAAGTCCTGCACAACCGCGCCGTATGCGGCGACGCAGAAGCCTGTAATCGCCCCGAAGAGGACAATCAGGTTGCGGAACATGGCGTACGACTTTTCCGAATCCTTTTCGGCATTCAGATTTCCCAAGCTGGCGGAAATGCCGGTAATCACGATGGAGACGAATGTCGTCACATACGTCGTCAGCGACGCGTAGTTGGAGTAGTAGCCGACGAACACCGTGCCCAGCATGACGGAAATCAGGATGTTGTCCGTGTTGTTGATAAGTATTGTCGCCAGCTTGTAGAGAAACATGGAGCGGATGTTGTCGTTCAGCTCCTGCTTGCGGTGCATCGGCGCACATTTCTGCTTTTTCCGCAGGAAGGGGTACATCTTGTCCGCTAAATGGCTCAGCACCGCATTCTGCAGGAGGGTGCAGGCGATCTGAATCAGCAAATAGCCAAGATAGCTGCCCAAAATCAGCAGGCACGCGATCTGCGCCGCATACTGCACCACCAGCGCCGCGGCGGAAACCATGTTTTGCAAATATGCCTTCTGGTCAGCCTGAATCAGCGTCGTTTTGTAGATGACCAGATAGGATGCCACGGAGTTCGCCAGGTACAGCACATAGTAGACGATCAGCTGCGCCATCGGCAGCTCACTGCTGATGATGAGCGGCAGGAAGGGGATTACCGCCGCGCCCAGCAGCGCTACCGCCAGCGCAATCAGGCGGTAAATGCGACGATAATAGCCCAGCAGGTGCTGGATTTCGCCCGTGTCGCCCCGGTGCAGCGGTGCGTACAAGCTGTACACCAGCACGTTGCCCACACCCAGCTCCGCCAGTGACAGCATGGCCAGAATGTTGCTGTACAGCCCGTTGACACCCGTATAATCCGCGCCCAGCCGGCGCACAAACACCGTTCGCACGGCAAAAGCCAGCAGCAGCGTAACCACCTGCCGTACTGCGCCTACACCGATGTTGCGTGCCGTGTTTTCGCTCCTTGATGCTGTGTTCATGATTCCTCTCCGCCTGTTTCGCCCGTCTGCTCCTGCGCCGCGTCCTCCGGCTGCGTGTTAAACGTCAGGCGCAGTTTTTCCGGCGGCACAGTGCAGCGCCTCCTGCGCTTCCTCTGCCTGCGCGCATTTGCCGGCTGATCAGGCGCTTCCTCCGCGTCCGGCTGCCACTTGCCCAGCAACCCCAAAAACAGTATGTTCAGGAAAACGCCCTCCGTGTTGATGCACAGGAAATACAGCAGGAAAACGCCCAGCACATACAGCAGCCGCTCCTTGGCAAATTTGGTGCGGATACCGAGGTATATCAGCCATAGCCAAACTGCCGGGAGAATCAACCCTGTATCCATGACGAAGGCGGCAAAGCCATTGGAAATGTTCTGCACCCTGTGTTCCAGCAGGATTTCCGCCTTCCGCTCCGAGAAAACGCCCTGTCCCGCAATGGGGGATTCCAGCCCGATTTCAAAGCCGCTGAAGGTGTCGTTCCACCGCGTGTAGAACGAACCGCCGGAATTTCGCCCGATAATCTTGCGTTCCACCACGCCCGTGACAGACTCGATGACAAACAGCAAAATCAGCCCAATGAACGCCGCCATCTTGATGCTGCGCGCCATTTTCCCGCCCTTTTTGCGGAATGCCACCGTCAGCAGCACAACGCCCAGACAAATAAAGCCTGTTGTGGACAGCGTGCTGAGGATGGTGACGATCAGCAGCGCAATTGCCCAGCAGTATTTCTTCTTGCTCATGCCCATGCGCGTTTCGTCGCTCATCAGGAACAGCAGCGCGAAGTTCAGGAAAATCTGGTGGCTGCCCGGCTCGTTGAACATACCCGCATTGCGGTGGAAAACCGGGATGTTCAGCCAGCCTAAGGTAAAATAAGGCGTCAGATAAAATCCGTTGACGCTGGAAGCTTCGTAGTGCAGCAGCGGCAGCGGCAGCGACAGCAAATCGCCGATGACGAAGGAAATCAGGCTGATGGCCGCCTCTGCCAGCATGACTTTGGTATACAGCCGCATATACGTCCGATACCCGATGCAGCTTTGCAGAACCAGCACATAGCCGATGTTGCACAGCCAAATGACAATATCGTTGATGTGGATGCCGTTCTGCGGGTTGACGAAGCTCGTCAGCAGCAGCGCCGCCGTCAGCAGCAGCGTCAGGCGTATGTTCTGGGCGCTGATTTTCGGATGGTGCGCCCGCGTCAGCAGCAGAATCGACGCAATCAGCATGGCTGCCATCAGCGGCATCCGCAGCACCTGAAAATACAGCGAACCCATGCCCAGCACGCCAATCAGCACACAGAGTGCATCCACATGGTTCTTTGTGATTCGGATTTTCATCGTGCAATCTCCGTATAAATCTGATGCAGTATCTCCAGATTCTTCTGCGCATCATGCGTTTTTCCAGCGTGTTCTCGTCCGGCGCGCGCCATCTGCGCCGCTTTTTCCGGATGCGCGAACATCTCGCAGATATCATGCGCCAGCAAATGCGGGTCGTCTGCCGGATAAATCAGCCCTTCCACGCCGTGCGTCATCAGACAGCGCACGCCGCCGACATCCGACGCAATGCACGGTACGCCAAGCAGCATCGCCTCGCCCAGCGAATTGGGGGAGTTTTCAATGCTCGACGGCAGCACAAACACCTGACTTTTTAGATACCGCTCCTTCATTTGCTGTGCATTCAGGCTTCCGGTAAAAACAACATGGTCGTAGAGGTCGTTTTCGCGCAGCAGACGATGGATGTACCGCTCATAGGCATTGCGCGCAAGCGGCGGAATGCGCCCATAGTCCTTGCGCCCCACATAGAGCTTGACATCGGGATAGCGCTTGCGGACAATCGCCAGCGCCTGCAGCAGCAGATGCAGCCCCTTGAGCGGCACATGCGCCTGACTGCAGAAGATACTGTGCGGCTCGCAGCTGTTCAGCGACCATTCGCCGGTGTAGAACTCGTCCCGCAGCGTTTCGTTGTTGAAATGATAGGCCGCCTGCGGGGCAAGCTCCGCCATGCAGGCAGCATCCCAGTCGGTGCGCCCGATAACGTGCTGCACCCTGCGCAGGGCTTCCTGTTCATACTGCCCGACGCGGCGGTAGATTGCTTCCTGCTGGACGATATTGCCCTTCACCAAATCCTTCAGCGTGTGCCCGTGGCAGACGTGTTCCGGCAGATAAGCGCGATAATGCTCCGCGTATATGGACAGAAGCCCCTGAATGGAAATTACAATCCGCTCGCGCATCCCCAGGTGTTCCGCCGCATCAACCATGGCCAGCGTGTGCTGATTTTCCGTGCCCCAGAGGTGAATGACATCCGGCTGCTCTTTGCGCAGAATATCCTCCAGCTGCCGGGTGTAGGCTTCCCCGCAGCGCTGCGTAGGGCGTGTGGGGTTGACAAGCCCGTAATAGCGGTAGCCGTCCACTTCGCCCGTCAGCGCTTTCGGCGCGTCAAACACATACGTCAGCGCCACATCCGGCAGCTGCGTCAGCCGCCGCGACAGCCCGACCAGCCAGCCCACGATATACACCGGGGGAAGCGATTCTTTTTCCGCAATGGCAGGGAGGATAATATTCCCCATCCACATGACCTTCACGCTTCAGCCCCTCCTTTCACTCTGCGCTGTGCGGCATGGTTATTCCGCTGCGCCCCGCGTCAGAAAATCCCGCAGCTTTTCCCGCTCCTGCGCCTGCGATTGGCAGTAGCGCGCAATGTTGCGCACATAGCGGTCATGCACGGCTTCATCCAGCAGCCTTTCCGGCGCAAAATCCGCCATGCTGGATACCGTTTTGCCCAATTCGTTTGCTTCCACCATTTGCAGCGTCCCGCAGCGGCTGCCCACAATCGGCACGCCCCGGAAGAGAATATCGAACACAACGCCGCTGCTGTGCAGGGAGTAATTCTCCGAATAGTTTAGGATGCAGTAACGGCATTGGCGAATCGCCTCGTCATACGCCGCTTCGGACAGGTATTCCAGCCGCAGCTCGATGTTCTTCGCCCCCGCGCAGACTGCCCGCAGCTCCGCCTCCAGCGGCGCTTCCTGCACCCGACCCGCAATCAGCACCCGATACGGCGTGCTCCGCAGCTGCTTTGCCGCTTCAACAACGCCTTTGTCCGACGTAATCAGCCCGACCATGCCGAAATCATAGCGCTTCTGCGCATACGGCACAGGCAGCTGCATCGTTCCTGTGCTGATGTAATCGGATACGACGCACATCGGCCGCCCGTACGCCGCGCCAATGGCTGCATTGGGGCAGATAACGCCGCTGATTTTCCGCCTGCACAGCGCATACAGCCCCCGCTTCAGCACCGAATTGACGCCGTCGGTGCTGTACTGGATGGCGTAGACCCGCGTTTCTTTCTTCTTGAACAGTGCAAGCCCCAGATACGCTGTTGCGACGGCGCTGCACTGGAGGACAATCACGTCATCCTGCGCTTCCCGAAGCAGCGCGCGCACGTTCTGGAACACGGCGCGTTTGTTGCGCACCGCCGAACTGCCAACGATGTAATCATGCGGCAGACGAATCAGCTTGTCCCCGAAGCGGTCGCCGTACACCGGCCCGCCCGCAATGCGCACATCCATCTCTGCGCCGAACAGGTCAAGATAATTCTGCGCGACGGTGAAATAATGCCCAGCGGCAATGCCGTCCGTGCTGGTGCTCCGTACATCTGCCACAATCAGCCGCATGATGGTTCGTTCCTTTCGCCGCTTTTCTGCATCGCCTTGCTGTAAATCGCCATCAGCTGACGATAATTTGCTTCCGCCGTGAAATTCTCCTGATACGTTTTCAGCGCGCCTTCGCTGACGGATTCCGCGTGCTGAAGCCGGTTAAGCGTCTGTGCCAGCTGTTCCGCCGAGTCTGCCGGAAACTTGAAGCCCGTCACGCCGTCCGAAATCAGGGAACCCGCGTTGCCTAAATCCGAGCAAATCACCGGCGTGGCGACGCTGAAGGCTTCCACAATTGTCATCGGGAAGCCTTCGTACCACTGTGTCGGCAGAATCAGCGCCTTGGACTGCCCCATCAGCGCCCGTGCCGCCGAATTTGGCACAAAGCCACGCAGCTCCGCCTGCTTCAGCTTTTCCCGCGTCAGATATTCGCGGCACCATGCTTCCTCCGGCCCTGTACCGCAGATGATCAGCTTCATGCCCCCGCCTGAACGCTCGTAGCGCACCCACGCCTCCAGCAGCAGCCGAATGCCCTTGAGCGCATCCAGCCGACCGATGTACACCACCTGATTTTCGCGCACCGCGTATGGCACAATTGTCTCCGACGGTTCCACAAAGTTCGGCTTTACGGACACGTTTTCCGGCGGAATCTGCTTAAGCGCCAGCAGCTTCTGCCGGTTGAAGTCCGTCAGGGTGATGTAATGCAGGCGGCTGTACGTTTTGAGGGCACGGTGCAAACGTGTGCTGAGCACGCAGAGCACCGTCTGCAGGCGGCTGCCGCGGTAGCAGCGGTGCTTCACCGCGCAGTGCAGTCCCTTTTTCACGCAGTCCTCGCAGATATGGCCGTCGCGGTAGAAAAGCGCGTTCGGGCAGAGCAGGCGGAAGTTGTGCACCGTCTGCACCACGGGAACGCCCTCGCGCAATGCCGCGTAATACACTGCCGGGCCAATCAGCGGCAGCGTGTTGTGCACATGCACCAGCGAAATCCGGTTTTCGCGGATGCTCCGCCGAACCTCGCGGTATGTACGGATGCTGAAAAACATCCCCAGCGCACTGCGGATTTTCTCCAGCGCTCCCATGCGCGAAATTTCCTCGTTCCGCCGCGCATACAGCGCCGCAGCGTGACCGTGCGTTTCCAGCAGGTGCTTCTCGTTCGCCACAACGACATCCTCGCCGCCGGGAACCTGATAATAGTCGTGTACCAGCAGTACAGCGGGCTGCTTTGTCGCTTGCTGCATTTACTTTCTCCTGATGGTTGCGTTCCAGATGAATTTCAGATTCGTGCTCCAGTAGCGCTGGAATAGCCGCTTCGGGTCTTGCATCAGGCGATAGAGCCATTCCAGGCTGTGCTTCTGCATCCATAACGGGGCGCGCCTCACGTTGCCCGAAAAGAAATCAAAGCCCGCGCCGACGCCAATCATCAGCCCATGCACACGCCCTTGGTGCGCCGCCATCCAGCGCTCCTGCTTCGGCGCTCCCAGCCCGACCCACACAAAATCCGGCTGCGCCTGATTGATGCGCGCCACGGCAAGCGCATCTTCCTCCGGTGTCAGTTCGCGGAAGGGCGGCACGTCTGTGCCCGCAATTACCAGCCCCGGATACTCCTTCTGCAGGCGCGCGATCATTTTCTCCTGCACTTCCTGCGTGCTGCCGTAGAAATAATGCCGCCAGCCGTGTGCCGTGGACTGCCGAAAGACCTCCATCATCAGGTCAGGCCCGGTTGTCCGCTGAATCTGCGGATACCCGCGCCGCCGCGCCTCCTGCGCCAGCGGATTGCCATCCGGAATCGCCATCAAACCGCCGTTCTGCACGGCACGGTAGTCCGCATCCTCGTAACTGACGACGGTTGTATGTACATTCGATACGCAGATGTAATCTCCCTGCAATTGATGAATATTCTGCGCCAAATATTTCAGCAGCCAATTCATGTTGATGACAGCAATATTGACCCCTAAAATCGGACAGACCGGAATTTCACGCTTGTCCACTTTGCGGCAGTATTACGCTGCTCCTTCGTGCGCCGTGGCAAACACCCCTTTCCCCACTTCCCCAGCAAGAAACCTTGATACTATTTCCAGATTCATCTGCGCCATCTGCTTGCGCCTTTTCCCTTCTGGCGTCCGCTCATTCCACTTAGCGTAGCGCTGCTACGCTGCGTTCCATTCACGTTAGCCAGAATGAAAAATTCGCCGCGCATCTTGGCGCATTCTTATCTGGAAATAGTATGAATCATAAATTACCATTTTCATTATAACGCAAACATCAGTAATTTGCAAGCATTTCCATTTCAGACGATGAAGAAATTTCCTTTTTTTCTGCGGATGAATTGCCGCCCCGTATTCGTTCTTTCATTAGCATACCAATGCGAAAGGAGTATATTTTATGAAGAACTGTATTTCCCGTTTCTGCCTGCTTGCCTTGCTTCTCCTGATGACCATCGCCCCTGTCCGCGCGGAAATTATCGGGCAGACGACGGAGAACGAGTACATCCACCGCCTGATTGCGGACAACGGGCAGGAACTCTGCTTCGTGTCCGGCGAGAAAGACCCGTACCTTTCCTATGCGGATGTCAACTTCGACGGCATCAACGATGCGGTGATACTGACACAACGCGGCGCGAGCAATTTCGTCTACCAGTTTTTCATTTTTGATGGCGAACAGTATGTTCTCTGTCCGCTGACGTTCACGAATTACGACCTTGATGCGGAACACAAAATTGTAAGGAGTTCTGTGAACGGCGGCTTGGCGGGCGGCATTCACAGAGAAACGCTGTACCGTTTTGAGGGGACGGAGGCGGTGCTGCTGCGCTGGGCGGTCGGCGAGGAGAAAGAGGACTGGACGTTCGACGCGGATGGTTATACCGTCCGGCACTACAATGATGTGCTGACCCTGCAGGTCTGGGAACATGACCCGGATATGGACGGCATCCTGATTTTTGAGCAGGATGTATCTACTGAAGATGAAAATGCGCTGAGGGAAGCGTTTCAAGCGGAAAATGACGCACTCTGGTCGGGCATCCGCTAAGGCACCACCTCATTTGTGCGGTGTTACCTTAAAAAAGTTAGTCACATCGAACGAAACCGCTTGACAATCCGCCGCGCTGATGTTATCATTCAGATACCCCGATGGGGTATATTGCATTCATCGAAAGGATGAGGGCTGATGATAAAAACGACGCTGAAAATTGACGGCATGATGTGCGGCATGTGCGAGAGCCATGTCAACGACGCAATCCGCAAGGCTTTCCCGGCGGTCAAGAAGGTGACTTCCTCCCATGGCAAGGGTGAAACGGTGGTCATTTCCGAAGATCCGCTGGACGAAGCGCAGGTGAAAGCTGCGATTGCCGCGACGGGCTATGATTTCAAGGGCATGTCAAGCGAGCCGTATCAGAAGAAGCGTTTCCTTTTCTTCTGATGGTTTCATTCGCACAACAAAAAGCAGGGCTGTCTTCGGCGTGGAGGTAGTCCTGCTTTTTGTTTTCTGTGTTAGTTGATTTTTGTCGTGCAGGGGGGCTTCACCTCTGTGGAGGCGACAAGGAGGCATGAAAACAGATGAAGTCTGCGGTCGCCCCTTGCCCCCCTTCGCTATTTCCCCCACTTGATATGCTTCATGTGCTTCATCACCAGCGTGGCGCTCACGCCGGTCAGCGCGCCGAAGAGAATGCCGCTGAGCATCAGGACAGCCATGTAGTACGCCAATTGCGACGTGTGGAGGATAATCATCGCCATCACGATTTGCCCGACGTTGTGCATCACGCCGCCGACAATGCTGACCGTGACCGGGTGCATCCACTTCATGCGCGAAAGGAGACACATGCTTGCCAGCGACAGCACACCGCCTGCCAGTGCGTACGGCAGTGCCGCTACGCCGCCCAAAAACAGCGAGGACAGCACCACTTTCAGCAACATCAGCACCCACGCCGTCGGCAGGGATAGCATGTAGACCGCGAAAATCAGCACACCGTTGCTTAAACCCAGCTTGATGCCCGGTACGCCCATCAGCGGTGGAAACAGGCTCTCCACCCAGCCCAGCACCAGCATCAGCGTCAGCAGCACACTGCACAGCGCAAGCTGCTTTGTGGTGATTCGCTGCTTATTCATTTGCTGCGTCCTCCTGCACGGTCGTCAGCCAGTCCGTCAATTCGTCGCGGCTGTACAGCTGGAGCGTCACCTGATTCGGCAGACAGATAATCATGTTGCCCAAAATGCGTGTGTCCTTGTTTTCCAGCGTCACTTCGCCCTGCTCCACGCAATCCTGATTGTCGCAGTTCGCCTCGTGCATGTCGATGCTTGTCGGGGTGACATGGACGATGTTGATGCAGTCGCCGTGGCGGAGGCGATAATAGCCCTCTTCGGTCAGCGGAATCGGCTGATACGTTTTGTCACCGACGGTGACGACGAGGAATGCTTTCACCTGCGACAGGTCGGGGGTGGCGGTGGCTTCGGGGGCGTCCGTGACTTCCGGCGCGGCAGCCGCTTCCGGTGCCGCGGTGATTTCGGGGGTCGCCGCTGCCTCCGGTGTGCTGGTCGCAAGCTCTGTCGGAGCCTCGGTCGGCGCTTCGGTCGGCGCTTCGGTCGGCGCATCTGTTGCGGTCAGGGGCAGCAAAGGCGCATTGGCGTCTACATTCGCGGGTGCGTTCCTCCGCAGCACAACCATCAGCACCGCCACAATCAGCAGCAGCGCTGCCACAATCAGCACATTGCACCACAGGCCATTCCGCTTTGCCTTAGGATTCGTTTCCTTCTTCATACCCGTTCCGCACAATCCTTTCGTTATTGAGTATTCCCATCATACAACGCCGAGTCGGATTCGTCAAGGGGCGCGCGCAGGTGTTACAAACTTGTCACAAAGCGGCGAATCCATCCCGATGTCAGCAGGCACTTTTGCCCGTTTTATTGGAAGCGGAACGCATTAGTCCGCGCCGCCCCATGGCAACGAAACCGACAATATCCGCAATCAGCCAGCCCGCCGGAATTGCCAGCCAAATCGCCATCATGCCGAAATGCGGCGCGAAGGCGTAGGACAGCACGACGCGCAGCCCAAGCGAAAGCACCGTCAGGACGATGCTCATGCCCGCCTGCTCCAAACCGCGGAAAATGGCATAAAGCAGGAACAGGAAGCCGATGCCGATGTAGCACAGCCCCTCGGTGCGCAGGTACGTTACGCCGATGGAAAGAGACTCCGCCGATGCATTCTCGAGGAACACAAGCAGCAGCGGCTCGGCGAAAATCGCCACGAGCGTGGAAACAATCAGGCAGAAGCCGCCGGAAAGCAGGAACGCTGTGCGGATGCCGTGACGGAGGCGCTGCGGCTGATTCGCCCCCTGATTCTGGGCGACGAAGGTCGCGAAGCCGTTGCCGAAGTCCTGTGCGGGGCTGTACGCCAGCGAGTCAATCTTCACGCCGGCGGTGAATGCCGCCATCGCTGCCAGACCGAAGCTGTTCACGAGACTCTGCACACACAGGATGCCGAAATTCATGATGGACTGCTGAATGCTGGTCATGGCAGAGACGGAGAAGATGCGCCTGAACAGCGCGCGGTCGGGGCGCAGGTCGTGCTGCGAGGGCGTCAGCGCCGGAACGCGGAAGAGCACATAACCTAAGCACAGGAAACCGGACAGTACTTGCGAAATAAGCGTCGCGACGGCAGCGCCCGCCACGCCCCACGGCAGCACCGCCACGAACAGAAAGTCCAGCGCGACGTTCGTCAGCGACGAAATCAGCAGGAAAACCAGCGGCGCGGTTGAATTGCCAACGGCGCGGAGCATACACGCCCCGAAGTTATACAGGAACGTCGGGATGATACCGATGAACACAATCAAGAGGTAGCGGGAGAGAACGCCCTGCGCTTCAGGCGGAATGCGCAGGAGCGCCATCATGACGGGCAGGAGCGCGTAGGAAAGGATGGTCAGCAGCGCTGATACGCCCGCAATCAGCACAAACGCATTGCCGACCGCTTTGCGCACGCCGGCATTGTCTTTCTGCCCGAAAAGCTGGCTGACAACCACGCCGCTGCCCATGCACAGCCCGGTGACGATGCTCGTGAGCAGAATCATGACGGAAAACGCGCTGCCGACGGCGGCAAGGGCGATTTCACCGCAGTATCGCCCGACGACGAAGGTGTCCACAAGGTTATAAAGCTGCTGGAGCAGATTGCCCGCCATCAGCGGCAGAGAAAAACGGAGCAGTCCGCGGAAAATCGAACCATGGGTCAAGTCAACATTCACAATAAAGGAATTCTCCTTTCACTGCACAGGATAGTATAGGTGAAAAAACGGGAAACGTCAAGTATGGTGCAAAGGCAGAGAAATCAAGGCAAAGAACGAAAAAACATAAAAAAAACAATTTTGGCGCGAAAACGATTTCACATCGTCGAATCAAGGAATTGCTGTGAAAGTGGGGAATTTTGCAGGAAGATTGGTCAAAAATTGCAAGCGGCAGACACTTGACAAGGAAGCGGCAATTCCCCTATAATAGATACAACGTATCATTTGATAGGATACGAAATTTCAAGGAGGGGTTTGACCATGAAGAAGTTTCTCTCTCTGGTCCTGTCTGCGTGCATGATGCTGAGTGCGGCTGCGCTGGCAGAAGGCACGTTCACGCCTGCTGATTCCTACGATGTCGGTGAGCGCGTGTACAACGCGGGCACTGTCACGATGGAAAAGAGCGAGGGGAGCGCGCAGACGGTTTCTACCGATCAGTATGTCGGCGAAGCTGGCAAGGATTACACCGATGAAAAGGTGTACACCTACAATGGCTACACTCCCGGCATTAACTCTTCTCTGAACTGGGACCCGCTGTCCTGGGAAACGAACGAAGACTCTGATATTTTGAACTATGTCAGCTCTGGTTTCTACACCTTCGTTCTGAATTCTGAAAAGGACGGCTACTCCGTCATGCCCGAACTGGCTGCTGAAATGCCGGTGGACGTGACTGCTGAGTATGTCGGTCAGTACGGCGTGAAGGAAGGCGAGACCGCCAAGGCTTGGCGTATCGCGCTGAACAAGCTCGCCAAGTGGGAAGATGGCACCCCCATCACCGCTGATGACTATGTGTACTCTATGCAGCAGCTGCTCAACCCGAAGATGCTGAATCGCCGCGCTGACAGCTACTATGCTGGCGAGTTCGTCATCTACAACGCGAAGAACTACCTCTACGCGGGCAAGACGACCTATGACCTGATTGCAGACACTGCCGAGAACCTCATTGCCGCCGGCACCGATGTGTACCTCGACATGAGCGCTTGGGGCATGGTCGGCGCGCTGGACGCGGAGGGCAATCCCGCGCCGCAGTATGTGAACATTGCGGACGACACGATGTACCGCGATGCTTCTGTTGAAGACGAAACCGCTGCCGAAGCGTGGGTCTCCGCGAAGTACCTGTTTGACAACTACTTCGCCGCGGGTCAGCAGTATGAGTCCATGCAGGCTCAGTACCTGTACACCGCCAGCATCGCGGATGCCGCAACGTGGGACGAAGTTGGCTTCAAGAAGGTTGACGATTACACCGTTGACTTCATCCTGGCCAGCCCCGTGAACGAAGCGAACTTCTATGTGCCCTACAACCTGTCTTCCGCCTACCTGGTCTACAAGCCCGTTTACGAAGCCTGCAAGACCTTCTACAAGGACGGCAAGGAAGTTGCCACCGAGGAAGAAGCGGACGAAGTTAAGACCAGATACGGCCGTTCCGTGGAGGACACGGTTTCCTACGGCCCGTACAAGCTGTCTTCCTTCGAACTGGACAAGGAATACACCCTGACCCGCAATGACAACTGGTATGGCTATCATGACGGCAACCACGTCGGCCAGTATCAGACGGACAACTACAAGGTGACCTGCATTGCCGACCACGCGACTCAGGTGCTGGCGTTTGAAAAGGGCGAGATTGATGAAATCGCTCTGCAGGCGGACGACCTGAAGAAGTACGGCAACAGCAAGTACATCAAGTACGGCCCGAACAACGGCTACACCACCAAGCTGACCATGAACACCGACTATGAGAAGCTGCTGTCTCACGGCACCAATAGTCAGGTTCTGGCGATCCCGGAATTCCGTCAGGCGATTTCTTACTCCTATGACCGTAAGGAATTTGCTTCCTCCTTCACCGCGGCTGGCACGGCTGGCTTTGGTCTGATCAACGAACTGTACTGCTACGACCCCTTCACCGGCGCGCTGTATCGTGACAGCGAACCCGCGAAGGCAGTCCTCTGCCGTCTGTTCGACCTGACCTGGGGCGAGGGCGGCGACTACGACACCCTCGACGAAGCGTACGAAGCCATGACCGGCTACGAGGTCGAAAAGGCGCGCGCGCTGATGGCGGTTGCGTATGACAAGGCTGTTGCTGCCGGCATCTACGATGGCACCAGCGACATCAAGATTGACCTGCGCGTGTACCAGAGCGACGCTATCTACGTCTCCATGTTCAACTACCTGAACGCCGCGCTGAAGAACGCTTGCGTTGGCACGCCGTTTGAAGGCAAGGTCGAAATGACCATGACCGTGGATACCGACTACTACGAAACCATGCAGTCCGGCAACGCGGACATGATCTTCACCACTTGGGGCGGCGCGACGATGTCTCCCTTCGGCGTGTTCGGCAACTGCTACACCGACGATGCGTACGGCACCGGCAACCAGCAAGAATACGGCTATGACACCACCACCATCGACATTGTTTACAATGTGGAAGGCGTTGGCGAAATCACCGACACCCTGCAGAACTGGGCGAACTGGTGCAACAGCCAGAAAGTTCCGTCCATCGATGAAAAGCTGGGCAAGTTCACTGATTACACCTACGACACTCGTCTGCAGTTTGCGACCGCTGTCGAAGGCGCGTTCATGAACTGGTATCCCTGCTCCTCCATCTACTACCGCAACACCGCGAGCATGAACTCCCAGAAGGTGAACACCGTTGTTGATTCCTACGTCACGCTGATCGGCTTCGGCGGCATCCAGTACATGACGTACAACTACGATGACGCTGAGTGGGCGGACTACATTGCCAACAACACCCTGGAATACTAATTCAAGGCGCACATTTGCCGTGATTCTCTGAAACTCGGCACGGGCATGGGGGCCTTTTGACCCCCATGCCCGATGTGCGTGTTAAAAAACGGTTGATTTTCGGGCGTTTCTTAAGGGGACGCTATGATTCCAAAGAGAAGAGTACAGAATAGTGATTCTTTAAGAAATGCCCAAGGGGGATTCAATCCAGTCAGGCAAGCCCAGTCCGCGGTGATGCGCATCTCCAGCCGCATCCTCCGCGACCCCGTCACGGGTGGGGCGACGCACTCTGACGGCCGGAAGCAGGGGGGCAGCAGGGTTTCCCGCCCCTTCCGCTCAATATGAAAAACGGAGGTAACGTGGAATGTCCAAAAATGGTATGACACGATACATCATCAAGCGTGTCCTGTACATGTTCCTGGTGCTGTTCATCATCATGACCATGTGCTTTATCCTGATTAAGCTGCTGCCGCTGCCCGCCGTCCGCGAAATGGGCCGCGACATCAACCTCGTGCTCGCCAAGCGCGAAAAGATGGGCTACAACAAGCCGATCATGGTGCAGTACTTCCTGTACCTGAAGAGCATCCTGACCGAATGGGACTGGGGCGTCGGCGAGCAGATGTATGAAGGCATGGGTGTTTGGGCTGTCATGATGCAGAAGCTGCCCTACACGGTGCTGGTCAACCTGTATTCTATCCTGATTGCGATTCCGCTGGGTCTTGCTTTTGGCATCTATGCGGCGCTGAAGAAGAACAAGTGGCAGGATAACTTCATTTCCACCATGGTCATGGTCTTCATCTCGGTGCCAAGCTATGTGTACGCCTTCCTGGTGCAGTACTTCCTGTGCTTCAAGCTTGGCTGGTTCCCCTTGCAGGCGGCAAGTTTGTCACAGGCTGGCGGATCACTGTTCAGCTGGACAATGTTCGTATCGCTGATTCCGGCAGTGCTGTCGCTGGGCTTCGGCGTTGTGGCAGGCTTGACGCGCTACACCCGTGCGGAGCTGAGCGAGGTGCTGACCGGTGACTACATGCTGCTGGCGCGCACGAAAGGCCTGACCAAGGCACAGGCAATTTCCCGTCACGCGCTGCGCAACGCAATGGTCGTCATCCTGCCGATGATTATTGGTGAATTCATCGGTATTCTGGGCGGCTCGATGATTATCGAAAACATCTTCGGCATTCCCGGCATCGGCAACCTGTACATCAACTCCATCAATGTCCGCGATTATAATTTCTTCATGGCGCTGAACGTGTTCTATACGGCAATCGGCCTGGTTTCGGGCATTGTCATTGACATCAGCTACGGGTTTATTGACCCGCGCATCAGAATGGGGTCGAAGAAATGATGGAAAAGAATCTGTATCCGGAAATCCCGCAGGAGAAGTTTGCGTTTATTCACAAGGATGAGCGCATCCATGACGAAAAGCTGCAGACCAAGTCCATCAGCTATCTGGGCGACGCGTGGCTGCGCTTCCGCAAGAACAAGTCCTCCGTTGTGGCGTTCTGCCTGATTGTGTTCCTGCTGCTGTTTGCCATCATCACGCCGTTTGTCTCGCCGTACACGGTGCAGTTCCGCGACGGCTACTACAAGTCGGTGCTGCCGAAGAACACGCTGTTTGAAAACGCGGGTTTCTGGGATGGCGCGCGCAAGGAAAAGGTCAGCGAAATCGGCTACCATTACTATAACGCCATCGGTCAGGAAACGGGCGTGCCGGTCGTGAAGAAGGTATATGACGACTACACCGATGCCAATGGCGTGAAGTACTACAACCTGCGCGTGGATTCCTACGCGCTGGTCGGCTTCGCGTATGTCAACCTGAGCGAAACGGAATACAACAACCTGATGGCGTATCAGAACGAGAAGGACATTCAGGTCATCTACCCGCTGCAGAAGACCCACAATTCGCAGTACATGATGGGCAACGGCGGCGCAAACTTCTGGTACCAGCTCAAGGACGAGAGCGTGAACACCAACGGTGATCCGGCGCTGGATGAAAACGGCAGCCTGATTCCGAACTACCTCACGTCCGACAACCCGAACAAGGCGAACTACAACAGCAAGCGCATTGCCGGCGACGACGGCGCGGATGGGCAGTGGTACACCTACGCCCAGAAGAACCAGACGGGCTACCGCGTGCGTGTGCACTATCTGGAGTACTTCCGCTATGTCAACGGCTATGAACCCACGTTCATTTTCGGCACGAACAACTACGGGCAGGATATTTTCACCTGCTTGGCAGTCGGCGCGCGCCTGAGCTTCCTGCTGTCCATCGTTGTGGCGAGCATCAACTTCATCCTCGGCGTGCTGTACGGCTCTATCGAGGGCTACTATGGCGGTGCGGTTGACATGGTGATGGAGCGTATCTCCGACGTGCTGAACAGCGTGCCGTTCATGGTCGTCGCAACCCTGTTCCAGCTGCACTTGGCGGAAAAGGTGGGCGTGCTGCCATCCCTGCTGTTCGCTTTCGTCTTGACCGGCTGGGTTGGTACGGCGGCGCGCGTGCGTACGCAGTTCTACCGCTTCAAGGGTCAGGAATACGTCTTGGCGGCGCGCACACTGGGTGCATCCGACGCTCGCTTGATTTTCAAGCACATCTTCCCGAACAGCCTGGGCACCATCGTGACCGGCGCGGTCATGACCATCCCCGGCGTCATTTTCTCCGAATCCATGCTCAGCTACCTGCACATCATCAATCTGGAAACGTCGTCGCTGACCTCCATCGGCACGCTGCTTTCCGGCGGTCAGGCGTACTTGAGCACCTACCCCCACATCATCATGTTCCCGGCAATCTTCATCGCCATTTTGGAAATTGCTTTCAACCTGTTTGGTAATGGCCTGCGCGACGCGCTGAATCCTTCGTTGAGAGGAGCGGACGACTGATATGGCAAAGCTGGAAGTCCGAAACTTGACCATCTCCTTCCGCACAAACAACGGTGCGGTTCGCGCAGTGCGCGATATTTCCTTCAATCTGGAGGAAGGCGAAACGCTCGCCATCGCCGGTGAATCCGGTTCCGGCAAGTCCGTCACCACCCGTGCTATCATGGGCATTCTGGCGGGCAACGCCATGGTGGATGCGGGCGAAATCATCTACGACGGCAAGGATTTGCTGAAGATTCCGGAAGAAGAGTTCCACACCCTGCGCGGCCACAAGCTGGCCATGGTGTTCCAAGACCCGCTGAGTGCCCTGAACCCCATCATGCGCATCGGCAAGCAGCTGACGGAAGCCATGCTGCTGAACAACAAGGAACGCCGCCGCGATGGCAAGGAACGCTTCAACAGTCTGCTGGCGCAGCTCGAAAAGACGATGGTGGCGGATGCCGAGGCGCGCGGACAGGGCGCACAGGCGCGCGAAGCCATCCACGCCAAAACGAAGCAGTTCGACCACTTTGCTTCCGTTGGGTTGAAGATGGAATATACCTATAAGGAAGCGATGGAATCCATCGTTGAGTGCATGGACGGCTTGGACGAAATCGACAATGCCATCCTGACGAGCAAGGACAAGGATGTCCGCGAAATCTGCGGCCGCATCCGCAAGTCCCTGAAGCATATCTTCGATCCGTACACCTTCGATGAGAATGACCCGGAAATCGCGAAGTGGCATACGGCGCTGGAAGGCTTCCAGAAGAACTACACGCGCCGCCGCGAAAGCGAAATGCGCGCGCTGATGGCGGACATGACCGCTAAGCTGGGCGCGATGGTGAATGCGCAGGAGCCGAACTTCTTCTGCATCGGCTATCTGGCGGCGAGTGGCAAAACGCCCGACCCGAAAAAGCAGTCCATCACCGAGCTGAACCAGATGGCGCGCGAAACGCTCGACCGCGAGTTCATGATTGACTTCTTGCAGGACATTGCTCACGCGCTCCAGTACTCCAGCCAGCAGGCGGCGAAATCGCAGCAGGCGGCGGTGGATACGCTCCGCAGCGCCCTGAAGGTCTATCAGCAAAAGCCGCTGAACGAGGGCGAATGCAAGGAAGCGCTGCACAAATCGGCTGCGGCGGTTGAAGCAGCCATCGACAAGCTGCAGCTGGATAAGGACAATCAGGCGTACGTCTACCGTTCGGGTGCACAGTCCTACATCGACCGCTATGCCCGCTCCAAGACGCACAATCCGAAGGAAGAAAAGCGCTACGCCCGCGAGCAGAAGAAGTTTGAGGCGCAGAAGGCGAAGGGCAAGAATCCGCCGTCCGTTATCCCGAAGAACCTGATTGACGCGGATATGGCGCAGCACAACCTCTGCGAAATGACCCGGAGCCTGCTGAAGCACTTTGAGGAACTCATCGCGGCGAGCGAGACGAAGGACTTTGACGTGCTGGCGGTGGAAATGGTGGACTACATGAAGGCGCGCGCGCAGGATTATGCCTTCAAGCTCACCAAGGGCATGGCACGCCACCGCGCCATCGAATTGATGAAGGAAGTCGGCATTCCGGAGCCGCACAAGCGCTTCTATCAGTATCCCTTTGAGTTTTCCGGCGGTATGCGTCAGCGCATTGTTATCGCTATTGCGCTGTCCGCGAACCCGGATATCCTCATCTGCGATGAACCGACAACCGCATTGGACGTGACCATTCAGGCGCAGATTCTGGAACTGATTAACCGCCTGAAGAAGGAACGCCGCCTGTCGGTCATCTTCATCACGCACGACCTTGGCGTTGTGGCGAACATGGCGGACCGCATTGCCATCATGTACGCCGGCAAGATTGTCGAGTACGGCACGGCGGATGATGTGTTCTACGACCCGCGCCACCCGTATACATGGGCGCTGCTGTCCTCCATGCCGGACTTGGAGACGCGCGAGAAACTGGAAGCTATCCCCGGTACGCCGCCGGATATGATTCTGCCGCCGAAGGGCGATGCTTTCGCCGCGCGCAACAAGTACGCAATGGAAATTGACTTTGAGGAACAGCCGCCGATGTTCCATGTCAGCGAGACGCATATGGCGGCGACGTGGCTGCTGCATCCGAACGCGCCGAAGGTAAATCCGCCGGCGATTGTGGTGGAACGCATTGAACGCATGAAGAAGGAGCAGGCTGAACGAGAGGCAGCAGAAGCCTTGCAGAACGCGAAGAAAGGAGCCGCCGAAGCATGAAAATCGCAAAAGGAATCGCCTCGGTGCTGAAAACGATTGGGCTGGTGGTTATGGCCATCGCTATCGTAATGAGCATCTATGTTGTGGCGAATGACGGTGCGGGATGGTCTACGCTATCGGGGGCGCTGCGCTCTTATCAGCAGAACGCTTCCGTGGTTACGCGCGCTTGGTTCGACAAGCAGTATTTCTCCGCCATGATTGATGCCGCGTCCACCAAGACGCTGGGCGGGGACGTGCGCCAGAATCGCGCGCTGACGTTCTATACGACGTGGGTGAATGAACTGGCAGCGGGGCAGGACGCGCTGTCCAAGCAGAAGCTGGATACTTTCTGCGCTGATTTCGATCAGAATTTCGACGTGGATGCGTATCTGACGCTCTATGAGCAGCAGGAAAGCGGCAGCGACAGCCGCCTGCTGGCGGAATCGTTTGACTACCTGAACAAAGTCATGACGCCGGCGGCGCCCAAGGGCAAGCCGATTAAGATTGCCACCGCCAATACCGAGCCGGATGTTGCAGCGTTCTACGAAACGTTTGCGCAGGAGCACGGCGAAGAAGCAGGCAGCTATCTGGAATTCGTGGAAACGCTGACGACGATGGTTCGTGCGTCGGTGGATGCGGGCAACAAGCCGGCTTCCATGAAGAAATATCTGAATGCACTGACCTTTGAGGACTACGCCGCTGCACTGGCGGAGCAGCGCACGCTGGAGCGCGTCGACACGGAGGATATCCGCGACGAGTTTGCCGCGCTGGTGGAGCAGAAGAAGCAGGGCGAAGCGATTGACTTGGAAGCGTTCGTGCAGAGCAAGTACGAGGCGCTTCAGGCACGCTATCCGAGCGAAAACCTCGGCACGCTGGATGTGTTCGCGACGACGCTGTTGGAGCGGATGCAGAGCGAAGACTTTGACGGCTCGCTCAGCAGCCTGCTGAAGGCGGTTCAGGTATCCGCGGCGGCAGCGCCGACCTACCAGACCGCGCTGAAGTCTCTGGCAGAAACGACCATCAAGAAGTCTGACGACAGCAACGCCATTTCGCTGGTGATTGCGCTGTGGTGGCTGGCGGCGCGCTGGGTGTGGCTGTGGCTGGTTGGCATCGTGCTGCTGGTAATCGCGCGTGTGATGAACGCCATCACGGACAAGGTGACGCTGGCGCGTTTGGAGCACGCGGGCATTGAGGAAGAAAGCGACGTCCTCCTGCGCGTCAATCACCTGAAGCAGTATTTCCGCAGCGGCGACTATATCAACAAGGCCGTTGACGACGTCAGCTTCTACATCAAGAAGGGCGAAGTCTTTGGTCTGGTGGGCGAGTCTGGCTGCGGCAAGACCACGACGGGCCGCACCATCATCAACCTGTACGACCCGACCGAGGGTGACGTGTACTTCCAGGGCCTGCGCATTTCGTCCACGCAGAACGGTCTGCCGGTGCTGATTCGCAGCCTGAAAAACGACTTCGAGGAAAAGCAGCGCCAGATGAAGGCCGCGCTGAAGGAAAAGACGGAGAAGAATCCGGCACAGGCGGCGGCGCTGAAGGCGGAATACGACCAGAAGATTAAGGAAATGCGCAAGGAACTGAAGGAGAAAATCCGTCAGGCACGCACGAACGCATTGGAATCTTCTGTGGAAAAGAGCAAGTGCGTCGAGAAGTACCGCGAGAAGCGCAAGGCAGAGCTGACCGCGGCGTTTGAGGCAGACAGCAAGACACTGTCCGGTCAGGCGCTGGAGGAACGGAAGGCACGCTACGAGCAGGACATGAAGGTTGCCGCGAAGGACAACATCATGACCAAGATGCAGATGATCTTCCAAGACCCGATTGCCTCGATTAACCCGCGCATGACTGTGCGTGAGATTATCGCAGAAGGTCTGAAAATCCGCGGCATCAAGGACGAAAAGTATATCGACGAAAAGGTCTACGAGGTGCTGGATCTGGTTGGTCTGGTGCGCGAGCACGCCGACCGCTATCCGCATGAGTTCTCCGGCGGCCAGCGCCAGCGTATCGGCATTGCCCGCGCCATCGTGCTGGAGCCTGACCTCATCATCGCCGACGAACCCATTTCCGCGCTGGACGTGTCGATTCAGGCACAGGTTATCAACCTGCTGAACGACCTGCGCAACAAGATGGGCTTGACCATCATGTTTATTGCGCATAACCTGTCCGTCGTCAAGTATTTCTCCGACCGCATCGGTGTCATGTACTACGGCAAGCTGGTGGAGCTGGCGGATTCCGACGAGCTGTTCGAGCATCCGCTGCATCCGTACACCAAGTCGCTGCTGTCCGCGATTCCGTACCCGGATCCGCATCACGAGAAGCATCGGCAGCGCATTGAGTACAAGCCCCTGAAGGAGCATGACTACTCGGTGAACAAGCCGTCCCTGCGGGAAATCAAACCCGGACACTTCATCAACTGCAACGACGAAGAGTTTGAACGGTACAAGAAGGAGCTTGGGCTTTGAAAAAATCAAAGCGGGCGATGCCCTACTGGATTTGCATCGCCATCGGCGCGCTGATATTTGTTGGCGTTGCGTCGATGCGCAGTATCTGGACGCTGAGCGAGCGGGAGGAAATCCTGAGCGGTTTGTGCGACGCGCTTTTTGTGCCGGGCGCGCTGCTGACCTGTGTGGGTCTGCTGACGTTCACGGCGCGCGAAGGTGTGCTGGACATCATTTCCTACGGTTTCCGAAACCTGCTGGTGCTTTTCGCGCCCGGAAAGCATAAGCATCAGCACTACTACGACTACAAGATGGCGAAGGAAGCCAACCGCGGCAAGGCCACGCATGCGCCGCTGCTGGTTGGGCTGGCGTTCATCCTGCTGGCCGGCGTGTGCCTCATCTTCTATTACTACGGCCTTTGATTTGGTACCTGAGAAAGCCGCCTTCGAGAAATCGGAGGCGGTTTTTTGATGCGGTTGTATAGCTGCCTTGACAAAATTCATTTTTGACAATATAATGTAAAGGAAATCTGTGCAGAAATACAGAAACACGACTGCGTGAAACAATGATGGTGAATAGAATGGAGGCAAGCAATGGATAAAAAGAGAGTCAGTCAAATTAAGGCACAGTTTGACCTTGCAATTCATAGCAATCAGGAAGCGCATATTGAATTTTGGTATGCGCGTGACCTCATGCCGCTTCTTGGCTATGAGCGCTGGGAGAACTTTGCAAAAGCAATCGGACGCGCGGTCGAATCCTGCGAAGCCAGCGGAATAGAGGTATCAAACCATTTTCGTGAGGTCACGAAAATGGTCAAATTGGGGAGCGGCTCACAACGAGAAATCAAGGACTATATGCTTACCCGCTACGCTTGCTATCTGATTGCTCAAAATGGCGACCCCAAAAAAGAAGAAATTGCATTTGCACAGAGCTACTTTGCCGTTCAGACCCGCAAGCAGGAATTGATTGAAGAACGCATTTCGCTGATTGAACGCACGGAAGCGCGCGGCAGACTGCGGGAATCCGAAAAACGACTTTCGCAGAACATCTATGAGCGTGGTGTGGATGATGACGGTTTCAGCCGCATTCGCTCAAAGGGAAATCAGGCGCTGTTTGGCGGCTACACGACGCAGCAAATGAAGGAGCGGCTTGGCGTAAAGGAGTATCGCCCGCTGGCTGACTTTCTGCCGACGCTCTCGATTGCGGCAAAAAACCTTGCAACGGAAATGACCAACTACAATGTGGAGGAAAAAGACTTGCAGGGCGAACCAGCCATTACCGAAGAGCATGTGCAGAACAATCAATCTGTGCGGGATATGCTTGGGCAGCGCGGTATTCAGCCGGAGAGCCTGCCGCCTGCGGAGGATATTAAGAAGCTGGAGCGTCGCGTAAAATCGCAGGAAAAGAAACTGGCTTCGCAGTCTGGAAAACTTCCCTGCCAGGACAAGAAAAACACATAACGGGCGGCATATCTGCTTGAAAAGAGAGAAACGTGTTCTGGAAATCGGAGGCGGTTTTCTCTACCTCCGGTGTTGTTTTCGACGCATAATCATGGTATAATGCAGACAGCGTTTCTGACGCACTAAGATGAAGGGGGATTCTCTTCCATGAACAAGATTCTTTCGACGAAAAACGCACCCGCCGCGATTGGCCCGTATTCGCAGGGCGTTCAGGCGGGCAATACGGTGTATGTGTCCGGACAGCTGTATTTTGTGCCGGAAACGGGCGAGCTGCTGGAAGGCACGATTGGGGAGATGACTGAGCAGTGCATGAAGAACATTGCCGCGATTCTGGCGGAAGCGGACTGCACGTTGGCGGACATCGTGAAAACGACGATTTTCCTGAAGGATTTGAACGACTTTGCCGCGGTGAACGAAGCCTACGGGAAGTTCTTCCCGAAGAATCCGCCGGCGCGTGCGTGTGTGCAGGTGGCGAAGCTGCCGCGGGATGCGAAGGTGGAGATTGAGGCGATTGCGGTGAAGGGCTAATCACCGCAGGTGATTGTCCTTTGGGACGGCATGGCTGTTCTTTTAATAGCGGCTTGCGATTGTCGCAGGGATTTCGCCTCTGCGGAGGCGACAAGGGGGCAATGAAAACAGGTGAAGCCTGCGGTCGCCCCCTTGACCCCTTCGCCGGTCGCCTCCCATGCAGCTTGAATTTTTCCGTTACTTCTTATGGATAACCACGCGAAAACTGCATGAGAGTGTTACCAATCCAATCGCGCGAAAGGGTCAAGGGACGAAGTCCCTTGCAGGGTGCAGGGGCAGCGCCCCTGCCGGAGTCCAGAGGCAGAGCCTTTGGCGTTCCCCCAAAAATAAGGAGAAGATAGATGAGTAAGCATATACTGCTGGTGCATGATCTGGCGGGCTACGGGAAAGTGTCGCTGAGCGCAATGATGCCGGTGCTGTCGCATATGGGACATCACCTGTACACGCTGCCAACGGCGCTGGTGAGCAACACGCTGGATTACGGGAAATTCTACATTCAGGAAACGACGGAATACATGCGCCAGTCGCTGAAAGTCTGGGCGGAACTGGGATTCTCGTTTGATGTGGTGTCCACAGGGATGATTCTGTCAGCGGAACAGGCTGCGCTGGTGTCTGACTTCTGTGAGCAGTCCGCGAAGAAAGGCGCGCTGGTCTTTGTTGACCCCATCATGGGCGACGAGGGCAAGCTGTACAACGGCGTAGGGGAGGAAACCGTCGCCCATATGCGCAAGATGGTCGCCGTGGCGGACTGCATCGTGCCGAACTACACCGAGGCGGCGTATCTGGCGGATGTGCCCTATCACGAGGACATGACCGAGGAAGAAGCGCGCGCGCTGACGATTCGCCTGCACGAAATGGGCGCGAAATCCGTCGTCGTGACGAGCGCGAAGGTGGACGGCGAGAACTGCGTCGTCGGATATGACGGCACGGAAGGCGAATTCTTCCGCATTCCGTTCGACCTCATTCCGGTGCGCTTCGTCGGCACGGGCGATATTTTCGCCGCAGTGATGCTGGGGCGGCTGGTGGACGGCGTGCCGCTCCAAGAATCGACGCACCGCGCAATGGACGCCGTGCGCACAATGATTGACCGCAACCGCGACAAGGAGGACAAGTACCTCGGCATCCCGATTGAAACGTGCTTGGAGGTGCTGGACGAATGAAGCGCCCGCGCCTGCGCATCACGCTGATTGACCGCAAGGGCAGCTGTCCTTGCCATCATGGGCATAAAATCGGCGATTCGTGGGATTTTGACACCGAGCGCGGTCAACTCTGCCCGATGGCGATGCACGTTGCGTTCCTATATGCGGATATCCTCCGCTACGGCGGCAGCATCCCCGGTCAGCCGGACGGCACAGCGGTGTTCTCCTGCCCGGATGCGGACACGCTGAACATCTTCCGCGTGGAGCGGATAGAGGAATAACGCCCGGACGCGGGGCATATCCTCCTTACCGAATCGGAAGGAGGGGAATTGCCCTATGACAGGAACACAGACTGTGCGCCGGACGACGACGCGCGCGCGCCGCGGCGGCTCGATGCAGCTGCTGCGCGGGCTGGGCGCGGCGATGCTGACGACCATCATTGTCGTGGCGGTTTTTGCGCTGCTGATGCAGTGGGTGAAGCCGACGGAGGACACTGTGCGCATCTTCAACCAGCTGCTGAAGGTCGTTTCCGTCGCTATCGGGACGTACATCGCCGTTGGGCGCGGTCAGGAAGGCGGACTGCTGCGCGGCGCGCTGATTGGGCTGCTGTACATGGCGCTGGGCGTGGCGGCCTATGCGCTGCTGAGCGGTCAGGGCGCGCCGTGGACGGCATATTTGGCTGATCTTGCTATGGGAACGGCGACCGGCGGGATAATCGGCGCGATTGTGTCGAATATTTCCGGAAAGTGATTGCAATTAGAACCCGAATCGTGTATAATGCCCATATACCCCTTTTTAAGAAATGGAGGATTACAACTATGAAGCATATCGAAACCATCCAGAAGCCCTGCCTGAAGAACTCTCTGGCCCACGGCGGCTGCGGCGAATGCCAGGCATCCTGCCAGTCCGCTTGCAAGACCAGCTGCACCGTCGCCAACCAGTCCTGCGCCAACAAGGAAAACAGCGACGTGCTCGCGGGCAACGAGGGCAAGCTCAACCGTCTGTACAACCGGAAGTAATGATACGCTTTCCAGATTCGTCTGGCAATCGTATCCGGTTTGCAACAGGCAAAGGCGGAGGCGGCATCATGCGCCTTCGCTTTTTTCGGGTGCAAGGGTGAAAAAAGTATCCTTGCGGTTTATCTAACTCAGGAGGAATAATAGCAATGATTCATACCTTCAAGGCGGTTGGTCAGCCGATGCTGCTGGACGTAGGCAGCGGCGCTGTTCACGCCATCGACGACATGGCGTTTGACGTGCTGGAAATGTGGAATGACCACACGCCGGAAGAGATTCGGGACGCGCTGAAAGAGAAGTATACGGCGCAGGAGCTGGACGAAGTTATCGGTGAACTGAAGCAGCTCGAAGAACTCGGCGCGCTCAACGCCCCGGATAATTATGATGACGTGAAGCAGGTGACCGAGCCGGGCGTGGTGAAGTCCATGTGCCTGCACGCGGCGCATGACTGCAACCTGCGCTGCAAGTACTGCTTCGCGGCGACGGGCGACTTCTGCATGGGCGAGCGCAAGCTGCTGCCCTACGAGGTCGGCAAGGCGGCAATTGACTGGCTGGTGGCGCACTCTGGCAAGCGCGTCAATCTGGAGCTGGACTTCTTCGGCGGTGAACCGCTGATGAACTTCCCCGTCGTCAAGCGGCTGGTGGAATATGGCCGCTCCATCGAGAAGGAGAAGAATAAGCACTTCAAGTTCACAATGACGACGAACTGTGTGCTGATGAACGACGAAATCATGGACTTCCTGAACAAGGAAATGAGCAACGTCGTCATCTCCATCGACGGGCGCCGCGAAGTGCATGACCGGATGCGCCCGACCATCAACGGCAAGGGCAGCTATGACATCATCATGAACAAGGCGCAGGAGTTCGTCCGCCGCCGCAATGCCTGCGACAAGGAATACTACGTCCGCGGCACGTTTACCGGCTTTAACAAGGATTTTGGCAACGACGTGCTTCATTTGGCGGATCAGGGCTTTGACCAGATCAGCGTCGAGCCGGTTGTGACCGATCCGAAGTGCGAATACGCCCTGCGCGAGGAGGATTTGCCCGAAATCCGCGAGGAATACGAGCGCTTGGCGCAGATTTATATGGATCGCCGCGCGAACGGCAAGTGGTTCAACTTCTTCCACTTCATGGTGGACTTGGAGGGCGGACCGTGCCTGCGCAAGCGTTTGACCGGCTGCGGCGCGGGCAACGAGTATGTTGCGGTAACGCCCGATGGCGATATTTACCCCTGCCACCAGTTTGTCGGCCGCGACGGCTACCGCATGGGCAGCGTGCTGGACGGCACGTTCGACCGCGACATTCAGGCGAAGTTCGCGCACAACACGGTGCTGAACAAGGAGAAGTGCCGGGACTGCTGGGCGCGTTTCTTCTGCTCCGGCGGCTGCGCTGCGAATGCCGAAGCCTTCCATGGCGACATCTCCCAGCCCTACGACATGGAGTGCCAGATGGAGCGGAAGCGCCTTGAATGCGCAATGGCGATTTATGCGAAGGAGCGCGCCGCCCGCATGGCGAAGGAAGAAGCGGCGAAGGAGTGACCCAAGGGGCTTTGCCCCTTGACCCCACCAGAGGCTCTGCCTCTG